>JACCDT010288927.1_pt1 | contig 186127 bp, 255 predicted proteins | sample 7446291 | NCBI WGS metagenome assembly JACCDT01 (sample SAMN15323446, study PRJNA562643) | freshwater metagenome | isolation source: river surface water | place: USA:Blue River Watershed | collected 2017-08-17 | reverse complement strand
CATCTGGTACCAACGGATCATCTGGGTCATCCGGTACAAGTGGCACATCTGGTACTTCGGGTACAAGCGGGTCGAGTGGAACAAGTGGTACCAGTGGAACATCTGGTACAAACGGAACTTCTGGTACTAATGGAACCAGCGGAACAAGCGGATCATCTGGTACAAGCGGGACCAATGGTTCATCTGGAACAGGTGGTACCAGTGGCTCGTCTGGAACAGGCGGAACAAGTGGTACAAGTGGCACCAGTGGAACATCCGGTACATCCGGTACAAATGGCACAAGTGGAACTAATGGAACCAGTGGAACAAGCGGAACATCTGGTACAAGCGGGACCAATGGTTCATCTGGAACAGGTGGTACCAGTGGCTCGTCCGGAACAGGCGGAACAAGTGGCACAAGTGGGACTTCTGGAACAAGTGGTACAAGTGGTACATCCGGTACATCCGGTACATCAGGTACAAACGGAACTTCTGGTACTAATGGAACCAGTGGCACAAGCGGCACAAGTGGTACTAGCGGAACCAATGGTTCATCTGGAACAGGTGGTACTAGCGGCTCATCTGGAACGGGTGGAACAAGTGGAACTTCTGGAACAAGTGGTACAAGTGGAACATCTGGCACATCCGGTACATCAGGTACAAACGGAACTTCTGGTACTAATGGCACAAGCGGAACTAATGGAACCAGTGGCACAAGCGGTACAAGCGGTACAAGTGGTACAAGCGGGACCAATGGTTCATCTGGAACAGGTGGTACCAGTGGCTCGTCCGGAACAGGCGGAACAAGTGGTACAAGTGGGACTTCTGGAACAAGTGGTACAAGTGGCACCAGCGGAACATCTGGCACATCTGGTACAAACGGAACTTCTGGTACTAGTGGAACCAATGGTTCGTCTGGAACAGGCGGAACAAGCGGTACAAGTGGGACTTCTGGAACAAGTGGTACAAGTGGCACCAGCGGAACATCTGGTACAAACGGAACTTCTGGTACTAATGGAACCGGTGGAACAAGCGGATCGTCTGGTACAAGCGGGACCAGCTTTTCTCCGAGTGCCGCAAATAATACAGTAATATACAAAAATTCAATAGGTATAATAACCGGTTCTGTAGATTTTACTTTTGATGGAACTTATTTAAAATCTCCGTATCTTAATGCCACATATTCAGTCGGCGATGAGGGTGGTGAGATATTACTAAATAAACCACAAACAAACACAACGCTTTCTGGAACAGGTATAACCATAGATTCTTATCAAAATAAAATAAGAATTTTTGAACAAGGTGGATCAGCAAGAGGTGCGTATATTGATATAACTGCGTGTGCAGCGGGAGTTGGTACAAATCTATTAACTGCCGCCGGTAGTTCTGGAACGAGTGGAAATAGTGGAACATCTGGTACTAGCGGAACCAATGGTTCATCTGGAACGGGTGGAACAAGTGGAACTTCTGGAACAAGTGGTACAAGTGGTACATCCGGTACATCAGGTACAAACGGAACTTCTGGTACTAATGGCACAAGTGGTACTAGCGGAACCAATGGCTCATCTGGAACAGGTGGAACAAGTGGAACTTCTGGAACAAGTGGTACAAGTGGAACTAATGGAACCAGCGGCACAAGCGGTACAAGTGGAACATCTGGTACATCAGGTACAAACGGAACTTCTGGTACTAATGGCACAAGTGGAACTAATGGAACCAGTGGTACAAGCGGAACATCTGGTACAAGCGGCACAAGTGGTACTAGCGGAACCAATGGTTCATCTGGAACAGGTGGTACTAGCGGCTCGTCTGGAACAGGTGGAACAAGTGGAACTTCTGGAACAAGTGGTACAAGTGGTACATCTGGTACGTCTGGCACATCCGGTACATCAGGTACAAACGGAACTTCTGGTACTAATGGCACAAGCGGAACTAATGGCAGTAGTGGAACAAGTGGCGTTGCTGGTGGTGTAAGGTATAACTTTTCCACAACCACAACAGACACCGATCCTGGCAACGGAGTAGTACAATACAACTCTGGTACCATTGGTTCTGTCGGATTCATATACATAGACGACCTAGATCAGCTAGGAAACAACCAGACGGCATGGTATGCTACGTGGGATGACTCAACCACCACCGCGACCAGAGGCATAGTAACCTTATACAGCAGAGACACTGGTACCGTGGTCAACATGTTTCAAGTCACTGGCGCGGTTGTGGCGGCAACTGGGTATTACAAGATACCCGTGTCATACATCAGCGGAACCCTGCCAGCAAACGGAGCGCTTCTCGCGGCAAGTTTTAGTCGCACAGGAAACGCAGGATCGAGTGGTACAAGCGGAACAAGTGGAAGCAGTGGATCATCCGGTTCAAGCGGAACATCTGGTACAAGCGGCACAAATGGTACTAGCGGAACCAATGGTTCATCTGGAACAGGCGGTACTAGCGGCTCGTCTGGAACAGGTGGAACAAGTGGAACTTCTGGAACAAGTGGTACAAGTGGAACATCTGGTACGTCTGGCACATCCGGTACAAACGGAACTTCTGGTACTAATGGTACAAGTGGAACGTCGGTAACATTGAGTGCAACGGCACATTTTATACCAAAAGTAAATGCAGCAGCTAATGGACTGGAAAACAGTGTAATGTATCAATCTGGTACGAGCATTGCTGTAAATAAAACTACACCAGTAAATGCACCGTTTGATATATTAGGAAATACTACAGTATCTGGTTCACTTAGAGTTACAGGATCGGCAGTGCTTACAGGATCTGTTGCTATAAATGGAACATTGACGGCAACTGCCAAGTCATTCCTTATTGATCATCCAACACTGCCGAACAGAAGATTACAATATGGTGTGCTTGAAGGCCCAGAACACGGTGTATTTGTTCGTGGTATATCAACCGGTCCTATAATAACACTTCCAAATTATTGGAAAAACCTTGTAGATGAAAATACTATTACGGTTCAATTGACTCCAATTGGAACTTATCAAACCTTGTTTGTAACATATACAAACTCAGAATATGTGCATATAAGCAATAATAACGGCGGTAGTAATATATATTGTTATTATCTTGTGCACGCAGAACGTAAAGATATACCTAAACTAATAGTAGAAATATAAAAAATAAATAATGTTATGTCAACCCGATTTGGTCCACTTCCAGAATCTGCAAAAAATGCCGGTACTTCTCCATCGTATCCTGCTCTTAGTGCACAATCAATTTTATTAAATTATCCAAGTTCACAAAATGGATCATATTATATAAATTTACCAACTGTTGGTTCTTCAAAAACATATTGCTTAATGACAAGTTCATATGACGGCGGTGGATGGATGCTTGCATTAAAAGCAAATACAACTGCAACTACTTTTAATTATGATGCCAACTATTGGACAGTAGCCAATACACTAAATGCGTCTGAAACAAATAGAAATGCCGGTGATGCAAAATTTGATGTTATGAATTATTTTGCCGCAAAAGATATGCTTGCTATTTGGCCGGATATTACAACAGGAACAGGAGGCAGCATAACAGGTACAGGTCAATGGACTTGGTTACAAAATGATTTTTATGGCGGAACTAGAACTACTCTTATATCATTTTTTAATACCGTAGATAGATATTTTATAAAAGATGCTGTTACGTTTTCTGGTTGGGCAAGTGGTATATTTTCCAGTCAAACTGATGTTAGATTTTATGGATATAATTACAGAAATAATCCAGGTACGGCACGAACTAGATGGGGATTTGGATGGAATGAAAACGGTGGCGGATTATACCCAGCAGGAAACATGGACAGCGATGATGTTAGTGGTGGAATAGGCATGATGCCAAATTTTCAATCATATTCTGCGGGTGATAGAATTAACTGCTGTCAAAATACCACAGGTATTAACCGAGCAGCAAGAGTGGAGATATACATAAGATGATGTACAATTATCCAAAATATTTGATGTTTGCCAGTAATCTAACAACTTCTAGTTATGCTGAAGTTGCATCTTTTGCTCAAACTGTTACGAGTGGTGCGGTGCAATATTATAGCGGAGAGATTACGTTGGAACAATTCAATGATGGCGTATACATTGATATACCAAGCGGGTTAGATGATGAAGAAAAATTACAAAGAACCAGCATAAATTATATAAAAGACTGTATTATTTTGGGACTTTCTCCACCCGCAGTTCCGGATGTAGAACCATTAACTGGTTCATTTGAACTATTTTAATATATGAGTTATAATACAGGAGGCAGAATAGTTTCAGATAATTTAGTAATGTACCTTGATGCTGGTAACGGAAAAAGTCATGTTAGTGGAAGCAGTACTTGGACGGATATAAGTAGAAATAATGTTAGTGCGTCGTTGCTAAACGGTCCGACATTTAGCAGTTTAAATGGTGGTTATTTAACGTTTGATGGTAGCAATGACTATTGCAGTATAGCAAATCCTTCTACAATTACTGGCAGTCAAGTTTCTTTTTGTGTATGGAATACAGTTCTAAGCAATACGGTTAGTACTTTTACGGTGTATCTGGAAGGTTCCGGAGGAGCTAGAATTTTTGCCGCTAGTATTCCTTGGGGAGGAAATAATACTGTTTATTTTGACGCAGGGAACGGAACTGGTGCGTTTTCTGGTGCGTTTGATAGAATAAATAAAGGATATGAGGGCAGTGGATGGCAGTATTGGGTATTCACAAAAAATTCCACCGCAGGCACAATGAGAATTTATTTGAATGGAAATCTCTGGCATTCTGGTACAGGCTTGAATGCTCCGGTTGGAACTGCTACAACGGGGTATATTGCAACTTTGCCAAGTTCTGGTTATACAAATTCTAGAATATCTATGATGAAATTTTACAATAAAGAACTATCCGCCGCAGAAATATTAAACAATTATAACGTAACAAAGAAAAGGTTTGGATTATGAGTGCATATGGAGTAGTAGCAGGTCTTGGTAGAATATCACAAAGTGGATTACAACTGTATTTGGATTCAAAAAATACTAAGAGTTATCCCGGCAGCGGTGCTACGTGGGTTGATCTAAGCGGAAACGCAAGAAATTTTGCATTATCTAATCCATCGTATTATTCATTTGAAACTTCCAGTAAGTCTATAAAATTTTCAAGAACCGTGGCCCCTGCTGCTGAAAATGGTGGATATGCAGATATTACTGCGGCTGGTAGTCTGGCTTCTAACACCTATCTGTATGCAAACCATACAACAGAAATTTGGGCAAAAATAAACAATTCCAGTCCAACAAACCACGATGCCACAGAAGTTGTCAGCGCATTACTTGTTTATAGAGGAAATCATTCAATGTTTCGTTATGATACTTCGAGTTTAGTTTATTCAATATGGAATCTAACATCTAATGAAGTATTATCTCCGAGCGCATCAATTGGATTGTCAAATACCGACATTATTATAAATTCTTGGTTTTACGCTTCCGTCGTGAGAAGTGGAAACACTTTAACTACATATATAAATGGAAGATCCTTGGGGTCTAGTTCATTCACTGCACCGAGTCCAACTTTGTCTGTAAGCAACAATCTTAGAATAGCAATAGGAAATAACATCGGATCGCAATATACGTGGAATGCAGATTGTAATGTTTCTGTTGTGCGAATGTATAATAGGGCATTATCCGCTACAGAAATTCTACAAAGTTATAACGTAGAAAAGAAGCGATTTGGGCATACATAAAAAGTGTATATATACAATAGTTACATATATGGCAACATCATACGGTCCAAAACTAACTACAAGCAATATAGTATTAGCATTAGATACTGCGGAAGCTGATAGTTATTTTAGTGGTTCATCTACTTGGAACGATGTAAGCGGAAACAATAATACCGGAACAATTTTTAACTCTCCAAGATTTGATTCTACCAATGGTGGAAATATTTTATTCACATCTGGCAGTTTTGTGGAAATACCATCGTCCGCAACAATAACTGATCTTAGTGTCGGAAATAGTGTTACATTACTTGCGTGGGTAAAACGCACGCCAGGCTCAAGTTCTTGGTTGCCTATATTAACCAAGGTAAGTAGTTCTGGTGCAGATAATGTAAATTATGAACTAACATATGCTGGCACTGGTTCTTATTCTGCATCACAAAATTCTTATACATTTGCATACAGAGATTCTACTAATACATCTTGGCACGCATTTTCTACATCAACTGCATTTTCTAATGGAGGTGGGTATGAAGCTGGATTATGGCATCACGTTGCATTTACATACACAATGGCTACAGGATCTACTGCCAGATTTTATGTTGACGGAGAATTTGAGTCTGGTTCGTGGAGGAGTGGAAATGGAAATTCTGCATCATTGAGTACAAACAACGGACCATTGTATATCGGAAAGACAAATCAGAGCGAGGAATTTTTTACAGGATCAATAGGTGCAATACAAATATACAATAGAATATTAAGCGTGGCTGAAATACAGCAAAATTACAGAGTAAGCAAAGAAAGATTTGGACATCCAATATCTATTCCTACGTTTTTTACGTGTAGTATTTTTCCAAATGTAGGTTTTAGTTATTCTATAAATATACCGCGTAGGCTGTCGAATGCGGGACTTGTTATATTTGGAAAAGGTACACCTTCGGGCAATAATGCTTGGACAGCTTCTCTGGCATCTTCATCCTTTACCACAAGAATCCTAACTACTAGTTTGAGCAATGGTACTGTGGGTGGTAGACTTCATTACATGGTCGGAGGAGTAATTGGAGACATACCTGCCGGTATATATTCTGGTAGCGTAACTAACGTTTCTTTGTTTGGAAATACGGGGTTACATTTAAACCTCACGTTTATTGAAAATGTGAAACAAGATAGTTTTCATCCTGGTGCGGTGGTTGGTGGCTTTACCAATTACCTCACAATGTCACAACCTTGTTCTGTAAATGATTTTCTTGTGATCGTTGGCAGTCAACAGGGTGGTGCACCAGCTTCTCGTTTATATCAGCCTCCTGCTCCTATAACTACCCTTTTAGACACCGAAGGTGAGGACTGGTTTGCTCAAACGTTGATATCAAGAAACACCGTCGCTGGTTCTAGCGCTGTCCAAGTAGATTTATTCAACCCTTTAATGGGTGGTAATAGTATATTACTATCTACCGCAGCAAAAAGATTAAAATAAAAATTATGAGTGTAATCGGAGGACCACAACTTTCAACAAACGGATTAGTGATGTGTCTTGATGCGGGCAACGTAAAAAGTTTTGTCAGCGGTAGCACAATAATGTTTGATTTGAGTGGATTTGGTAATACAGGATCACTGACAAACGGTCCAATATACACAAGTTCATTCGGGGGAGGTATTATTACCGACGGTGTCAATGACTATATTATTATCAACGACGCTCCATCAATAGGGTCTAATATATTGCGCACCATTTCTTTATCACTATGGTTTCAGACTTACAGAGTAAATCAAGTTCAATGTACTTTTGTAAAAATGCAAGCAAGTAACGTAGATCGTCAATACTGCTTTTTCTTAGATTCTGGTAATAACACATATTTTACCACTAATGATGTTTCTGGCGAACAAGTTTTTTCGGTTGCCGCAAATTTTCAATTAAACACAATTTATCATTTTGTGGGCACGATAGATAGAACAAACAGAATTGTAAATCAATATTTAAACGGAGTGCAAATAGGATCATCGGTAAATGTAGTGCGACAAACGGATATGGATTATTTGGCAGAACCAGTAACTTTATCACATAGAGGTTCTCCATCATTCAATGGAGTAATACACTCCGCACAAATATACAACAGAGCATTAACTGCTTCTGAAGTTTTTAGTATGTATCACAGCACAAAAGGAAGGTTTAGATTATGAGTTATAGCAATGGACCAAAAATGGTGACAGATGGATTAGTGTTGTGCCTCGATTCGGGTAATAGAAAAAGTTATAACAGTGGCAGTGGTACTTGGTTTGACTTGAGCGGAAATAATAATGCATCGTTATTTAACACACCCACGTTTTCTTCTGAAAATTTTGGGACACTTATATTTGATGGTGTAGACGATTATGCGTTAATACCTTCTTTTTCATATAATTTTAATGGACCGTTTACCTTGTCTGTGAGTTTTTATCAAACTTCAAATACAGTGTCTCAAACTTTATTTAGCAATTATAATGGTACCAGTAACGATGGTTTGTTCACTCAAATTAATTCAGCCGCAGAAGGATCTGGATTTAGAATAACTTATCGTCAACTTGGCACAAATATATTAAATTTTACCCAAACCGCTCCAGTTTCATTAAATCAATTTTACAACATTGTTTGTACATATGATGGTGCCAATGCATATACGTATTATAACACAATAAGACAATCGGTGTCAGCTTCAGCAACAACTTATTTTGCACCAGTAAATACTGCTTCATTTATTAACACTATAACTGGTGTAGATAGATATTTTGCTGGAAAATTTTATGATACAAAAATTTATAGCCGAGCCCTGACGCAAACAGAAATAACACAAAACTATAATGCCACAAAAGGCAGATTTGGATTATAAATTTCTTTATATTTATATATACAAACACTAACTTATAATAAATAACATATGAGCGACATATACGCAAACAGAGAATATCTTATCTTTCCAGTCAGCGAACTAAACAAAGTTGACTTTAGTCAAGTATTAGAAACATCGGCAGATACAGTACGTAAATCTGTGGATGAAACAAAAACATTTGTAAAATGGAATGGCGAAACCCCGGCATTTGTAGCTACAATGACTGGTACAGAAGGCCCATATACACACGCTGAGATACTTGATATACTAAGCACAAGCGAATGGTCTAATCCAATGACTGGCAGTATTCCATAACATTTTATATGCCAGACTATGGTCCAAGAATAGTTACAGACGGGCTTATACTTTGCTTGGATGCTAGTAATCCAAAGAGTTATCCCGGTAGTGGTACTACTTGGTATGATATAACTGGCAGAGCCAATGGCACTATCGCCGGTACTATTTCGTTTGTATCTGCTGGGCCTCAAAGTTATTTCAATTTTGCCACAGCAAATGACTCTAATTACGTAGAGTCGGCAAACATAACTCAAGCATATTTGGATATGACGATTGTATTTTGGCCCGATTTTACTCTCAATTCGGCATTAGCCGGTTTAATTGCGTCCAGCACACCCGCCGTCGCAGCAGACGATAGTCTAAGATTTCAATCGGTAAATGGAACTGGGCCTTGGGTTATACGCAATGTTGGCACAACGGGTACTGATTTAAACGATTGGACACAAACAACGGCAACAAAATATTATTTAAATGGAAATGGTGGAGCAACTACATTGGTTTCTGGTTGGAATATACTCGGTGGATATAGAACAAATCAAACTAACTTTGCATCATCGTTTAGATACTATTTAGGAACTAGTGGCTATCCAAATAGAGGATTTCAAGGTAGGTTAGCATACGTAGCAATGTATAATCGTCAATTAACAGACCAAGATCATCTACAAAATTACGGTGCATTAAAATCAAGATTTGGACTATGAGCTATTATAACGGACCAACTATAGTTACAAATGGATTGGTATTGTACCTTGATGCTGCTAATAACAAGAGTTATCCTGGCAGTGGGAATGCCGTATATGATTTGAGTGGAAATGGAAATACTGGAACATTGAATGGACCTACTTGGACAAATTCGAACGGAGGCTGTTGGTCATTTGACAATACCGACGATTATATACAAATAAATAATTTAAATTTAGATACTCTTGGTTCGACGCGAAACTTTACAATAATTTTTGCTGCGAAAAAAACCGCATTTGGCACAGGCGGAAATAATACGGGAGATTCTAGATTATTGGCTGCATCTGAAAACGGCTATACTACCGGATGGAGAATAATAGAAACTACGGCTGGCACGCCGGGTGCTGCATTTACCGGTCAACAAAGCTATACATTTTCTTCTCCAAGTATTAGCACGAGTGTGACAGTTACCGACGCTATTTCAAATAGAATTGCATTTTGTGCATTTTCACAAAACGCAACAGCTGCATATGGATTTTTGAATGGTGTATCAAACGCAGCTTCATTCGGTGGGTATACAGCCGGAACAAATTCTTCCAAGATAGGCCAAGGAGGAAACGGAGTTGGTTGGTTTGGTGGATTATTTTCTTTTATGCAAATATATAACCGAGCACTTTCTCCAAACGAAGTTCTTCAGAACTATAACGCAACAAAAACCAGATTTGGACTATGAGCATAGAAGCACCAATCAAGACAATATCAAATGGTTTAGTGTTGCATTTGGATGCAGCAAATAACAAGAGTTATCCGGGTTCTGGTACGGCTTGGGCTGATTTGAGTGGCAATGGAAATAATGGAACTACTTCTGGCACACCAACATTTAGTAGTGCTAACGGAGGATCTATTGTTTTTGATGGAACTGACGACTATGTTACATTAACTAGACCGAGTACAATAGTTACGGGAGGTTCTATTAGTATTGTTATCTGGGCTAAATGGACATCAACCGGCACGACGGTTTCAACGATCCAATGTTTATTAGACAATAAACATACTGCTAATCCGATGCAAGGGTTTTATATTCAAGATCGACCAGATCTTTCTAAATTTTTAACTTTCGGAGTCAGACCTCAAGCAAATTCAGCAATTTCAACATTTCAGGTCGGAGATGGAAGATGGCATCATATAGTTGGAACGAACGATGGAACTACAAGTAGACTATATATCGATGGTAGTTTGAACGGGTCTTTTGCAGAATCTGGTTTATCTACCGTGCAGACAAATATAAGCATCGGTCGTTCAGAATTATTTGGTAGATATTTAAATGGTAATATTGGCCACGTCATTTTATATAACCGAGCACTTTCTCCAAACGAAGTTCTTCAAAACTACGACTCAACAAGATCACGTTTTGGCTTATAAATATTTTATCTTGACAGCAATATAAACTTTTATATCATTTAAAACTAATATGTTATGACAAACGAAGAAAAAATTGAACAAGAGAGGCAAAGACTCATCGAAGAAGATTTAACAAAATTTCCTTCAATATTTCAGCAGGCAAGAAATCTTGCAAAGCAGGCGTGGGTAAGTGGAACTGGTGTGTTACAAGGCAAAGCATTTTTAACAACTGCCGAAAAAGCATATGCTCGTCTTGAAATTTGTAAGACTTGCGAATTCTTTAAAGACTCAAGATGTCTCAAGTGTGGCTGTTTTATGGAGAAAAAGGCGCACATTGAATTGGCAAGTTGCCCAATAAACAAATGGGGACCAGAACTGCAAGTGATGCTTACACAAGCACAAATGGATAGTTATGCGCCTGCCGCTCTAGAAATTGATTTGTCAAAACTGTCGGCGGAAGATGCGGCTGAAATGAAAACGCTTGCAGAAGATGCTTTACAAAAAAATAAAGGACTGTTTGTTCATAAATCAATGAACTATAGGGCTCAATATAACTCCGGAAATTCTGGTGAATATAAAATATTCACCAGTTCTCCAAGTGGCAAACAACGATCTGTTACGAGTCATATGACAGAAGAACAAAGAAAAGCGTTATATGATATGGCGCAACAAATGAAAGATCCAAGCGGGCCAAAAACGTTTATTTATAATGGTACAGAATACAGAGTAACCATGATTGATGCTAAAAGAATTTCACTTGGTTTAGCGTCAAATCCATCGCCAAAATTGAATACATAATATCATAAGGCATATTATAATAATATAATATACTCTGTGGTGTATATTTATATAAAAAGATATGCCTTCTGATATTCTTATAATTCCAAATAGAAGTTCTACAACTGCTGCTCCTGTTATACAATTCAGCGGCAGTCAGGCTAATACAATAAGATTAGAAGTATTAACTTCAGGTAGTATAGCTTTTCTTGGTAATTCAGGAAGTTTGTTTAGCATATCAGACAATCTTTCTGGTAGCTTGATGGCAGTAAGCGATATTTCAGGATTGCCTATTTTTGAAGTATTCAGCGACGACAGAGTAGTAATGGGAAGATATAATACAAATACTCTGGTTGTTACTGGCAGCAGTGTTGGTGTAAGAAAATCTCCATTACATAATGCCGCTTTGGATATAAGCGGCAGTGTGTTTATAACAGGTTCGTTAAATATGACCGGCGATTTAAACGTACCAAATGTAGTTGCAAACAATGTATTACATCCATTTTTATTTATAACGTTTTTATAAAACAATACATTTATATATATAGATAAACATTATGCCAACAACATACAGAATACTAGGTCAAGTTATACCAGGTAATACATTAACTCATTTATATGTACCCAGTGCCAATCCACCAACTTCCAGTGTTGTTTCAAGTATTGTAATTTCTAATACAGGCAGCGCGGACAGACTGTTTAGTATTTTTGTTGCTTCATCTCCAACACTTACTGGATCTATTTCATTTAACACCCCCGTGCTTGCATACGACTCTGTTGTGCTTAGTGCTGGTTTGACTCTTGGACCAAATAACGCAATACGTGTACTTGCAAGTGGTAGCGGTACTTCATTTTCAGACGTAACCTTCACTGCATTCGGAACAGAAATTACATAATATTTTTTGGTTATGGCTACGAGAGTTATAGACCGCAGAGCTAGTCAGAAGAAAGTTGGTTCTGTGCCAAAAAGGGTATTAATTTCTGCTTGTGGTGGGAGTACATTCATAAGCGGGAGTTTCAAGTATCACGTTTTTACATCTACAGACTCATTCAAAATTTTTTACAAAAAAACAGGAAGTTTATTTTTTGATTATCTTGTTGTCGGCGGTGGTCAAACGGGAACCAGTGGCAGTAATGGAGAATACAACGGGGGAAACGGGGGTAATGGCGGAAATGGTGGATCTGGTTCTTATAAAACGGCAACAGCGCAAAGTTTTAATTTATTCAACGTAGATGTGCCATATACTGTAACCGTCGGGGGTGCTGGTTCGCAATCTACGATTGCTACAAATTCCACCACGATTACAAGTGCTGGAGGAGTATCACGAACAGGTGGTGCTGGCGGAAACGGAGAAACTAGTAATCCAGAATGTACAGTTGCGGAAATCTGTGACCCTGAATGTTACTGTCCATCAGACTGTTATCAATGTGCGGGAAGTCCCGGCAGTGGCGGATCAAATGGACAACTTCCTTTTTCTGGTAGTATAATTTTTGGTGGACCATCCAGTTCTTATGCAGCCGGTGGCGGTGGAGGTGGTGGTGCTGGAAACACCGGAGGTTTCACCGGAGGTTCATCGTCAAGGGGAATTGGTGGAACGGGCGGAGATCCCGGCAGCGCGGGTGCTAATGGTTTACCGAATAGCGGAGACGGAGGATGCGGGGGCGGCGGTGGAAGTCCGTGTTGTAATAATACCTCGGGTTGTACCGCAGATAACATTTGTAATACCACTAAATATGGAGGAGCACCGGGATTAGGTGGTAGCGGAATAGTTTATATCAGATATTTATTTGAGCAATAATTTTATATGCCATACAGTTTATCAAGCAGACGTTCTAGTCAAAACATAGTTTTTCAACCAAGAAAAAAGTTGTTGGTATCTGCCGTTGGTGGAGAAGTTTTTATAAACGGAGATTACAAACATCATGTTTTTAAATCAACAGATTCGTTTAGAGTATTTTTTAGGGCTACTGGATCAACTTTTAACTATTTGGTAGTTGCTGGTGCATCGAACGGAACTGCTGGTAGTGGTGGGCAAGGGGGTAATGGGGGATCTGGAGCGTACAGTTCTGCGGTGGGAGAGAACCTCAATAGATTTAATACGCACACGGGATATACCGTAACTGTTGGTGGAGCGGGGTCGAATTCTACAATTGCAACAAATTCCACATCAATAACCAGCGCGGGGTCTGTTGTTGGAAGCGGTGGTGCAGGTGGATCACCCGACACATCAAGTCCAGGTTGTACTGGGGACGTTGTAGAAGAAGAAGCATGTTGCTGTTATGATTGCAGTGGCGACGGATCAACTTGCTGCGATGGTAATCCTCTCTGCAACCCTGATCCGGCAAATTGTGGATGTTGTCGTGGAGAATGCGATCCAGGAGATCCTGGTTCTGCTTGTGGATTCAACAATGTATGCACAACAAACTGTGAACAATGTGGTTCAGATGTCGCAACACCTGGTCAACAAGGAAACAACGGTGTGATAGATCAAAACCTTGTGTTTGGTGGACCATATACAAATGTTGCTTATGGTAGAGGGGGTGGCGGTGGAGGGGGTGGTGGATATGGCGGTGGTGGAGGTGCTCCAAACGGAGGCAACGGCGGCTATCCTGTTAGTAATGGAGGAAACGGTCAAGCAAACAGCGGAGTGGGCGGTGGCGGTGGCGGTGGTGCAGAAGACGGACAGTATTGTAGTAATGATACCGCATGTACTGCTAATATGTATTCCGGTCCCAGTGATGGAGCGCCGGGTACTGGTGGCAGCGGTGGTAGCGGAATAGTCTTTATCGTATACAAATTTCAGGAGTAAAAATATTATGGCACATTTTGCAGAAATATCAGGCAGTGTATTCATATCTCAAATAACAGGTTCTAATGCATCATTATATACACCGATATCTGGTGCTTATGTGGTGCGTACTCTTGTTGTTGCTGATGAGCGTGAATCTTACGGTGAAGAATTTTTAAGTTCTACACTTGGACTCGGCGGTACATGGGTAAAAACAAGTTATAATACTCGCAGAGGTGTGCATATTAACGGCGGCACTCCTTTGCGGAAAAATTATGCAGATACCGGATTTATATATGATTACAACCGAGATGCATTTATACCTAATATGCCAACACCTCCTCCATTTGGAAGTGGATCGCTTGTATTCCGTGAATCTCAATGCTGGTGGTATGTTGAGCCTTCTGGTAGCATATATTCGGGTAGTATAGACTAAAGTATTTTTATTTATTATAACTTTACATTCATATATATACATATATAACCGTTATATAACACTATGGAACTAAATCAACCAAACACACAAACTGCGTCAAATGGGCCAAAAGTATTTGATGCGTCAGAACTCCAAGAACTAACTACTATCCGAGAAGCATACGAACAAGCTACTATATCTCTTGGTCAATTAGAGATGCAGAAGCGAGAGTTGGTTAAAACAGAAAAGCGAGTCAATGAGAAACTAACTGCCATAGAAGCACAAGAAAAAGTATTTTTGGATAAGATTGTAGCCAAGTATGGCGAAGGTACGTTTGATATTAATACAGGAATATTCACGCCAAAAGCGTAATAATTGATATATTTATTATAATACACAAAATCCTCCATATTAGTGGAGGATTTTTTATTGTTTGAAAAATTAGTGTCATATTTATATTTACAACTTTTTATATAGGAGTTAAAAAACTATGGCAATCGAACAAAATGGAAATTATAGCCCTTCAGAACGAATCGTTTCGCCTGGTGTATTCACCAGAGAAGTAGATCAATCGTTTCTTGCACAGGGTGTAGCAGCAATCGGCGGTGTGGTAGTAGCCCCATTCCCAAAAGGACCGGGGTTTTCACCAACCGTGGTTACCAGTGAAGGTGACTTGAGCACCATCTTTGGTGACGCGGACGGTACACTATACGGCCCAATCACAGCCCAGCAATATCTTCGCCAACAAGGACAAGTTACAGTTGTCCGCGTAGGTGGTCTTGCTGGATACAACCAAAAGAAAGCATTATTTGTGACCGCAACACCTGGTCAATATGAGCGTTTTGTTGAAATTTCGGCTGCGTCAGGTTCTCTACTAGACGCAACACTGTATCCAAATTCTACAAATAATAGCGTATTCAAAATTACTGGTAGCGTAAGCGTGACCTTTGATGAAGGATTTTATGCAGGAGAAACCCTAGAGCTTGGTACATTTCAAGTTGCTACGACTCTTGCTACAACAGTTACTGCCTCCGACGGATGCTTAGATACCTTCACCGCCGCTGCACCAGTAGTTATCACTGGCGATAGCCCATGGAACGGAGTTGAAATATTTCCTCTAACTATTCGTCGTGTGGCTGGTGCGTGCGATTTTGAATTAGAAGTTGAAGGTGTGTTTTCGGGCTCTTATGGGCCATTCGATCCCGCTACATTTACTCCGGGTGTTGGATTGACTGAAGACGGATGTGGAAGCTCGTCTTATGCAAGTGGAAGTGACACTGTAGTATTGGCTGTACTTGCCAACACTGCATATGATCGTGGCCAAAACCTATATGGATTTAGCGGATCTTTGCTATCGACATCATCCGCAGATTCTGTCACCGCCGACTTCTCGTTGGCACTAAACACTATCTACACAGACGGTAGTGGAAATACAGCAAGTTCTTCTTACGGCACATATCAGTTCTCGTTGGATGAAGAATCAAACAAATATATTACTAACGTGTTTGGTACCGATCCATCCGCTGGCTATATTCCTGTTGCTGCCGGTCAAAAAATTGAAGCGGCTTATACATACAAGAACTTCAAGAATCGTACAAAGCAAATAGTTCAAGAAATGCTATCTTCCGGCAGTTGGAAGATTTCTATCAATACTCGCGATGCGTTGGATTTTGAAGATGGAATCGAGCCTTCTGAAGGAACTTCTACCTTCGATCTAACAAATGCTTATACTCCATTCATCCGCTCGCAGCTAATTTCTGCGTTCACCGGAAGTGGAATTTCTTCAAGTGCCGCTTATGACTTGTTCAAGGTTCATACTTTGACCGACGGTACTGCCGCAAATACGGCATACAAGGTTGAAATATCAAACGTGAAATCGCCAGGTTCAGTACCTGGTACTTCGTATGGATCATTCACATTGGCAATTCGCAGCTATAGTGACACAGATTCAAAACCAGTATACCTAGAACGTTTTGATAATCTAAACTTGGATGTCAACAGCGCAAATTATGTTGCTCGTCGTATTGGTGACACATACAACTACATCGACTTCAATGGTAAGATTCTAGAATTCGGAGACTTCCCACAAAAGAGCAAATATGTCCGCGTTGAAATGGCAGTGTCTCCTTGGCCAGTTGATGCAATTCCATATGGATTTGGTCCATATGCTACACCAATCGGTGGAGATTATGCTCGTTTGGGCAAGATTCCTGCAATGCAATATTGTTCTGCGTCGGTATACTCGTTGCAACCTGGCAGATATGCTTCGGGTGTAGTATTCCACCCAGCACCTTCGCAAGCAGATGCCGATCTTGCTGCGTTATATCCAAACGGTTCCAGTATCGGACCAGAACTGGACAACAAGCAATATTTTGCTCCAGTCCCACAAGGTGCTGCTTCCGGTGCAAATGTTGCGTTTGACCTAGAAACATATTGCGGAGTATCTCCTCTATACGTCGCTTCTCAGGAAAATACAAACGTAAAGAAGCGCCGTTTTGTTCTAGGATTCCAAGGCGGATTTGATGGACAATCTCCATCAGTTCCAGTATTGATTGGTAATGACATATTACCAACAAATCAACAGGGACTAGATTGCTCCACATCAACAAGCCGTGGAACATACGCATACAGACAAGCAGTTGCTGCCTTGAGCAATTCAGATGAGTTTGATTTCAATCTTATCACTGCTCCTGGTATCAATTACGAAGATCACGCATATGTAGCGACATCAATCGTTGATATGTGCGAACGTCGTGGCGATGCATTCTATATTATGGATATCGCTCCAAATCAGACCGCTGGAGCAGCAGCAATTCAAAATGTTGTTGACCTGGCCGGCCAGTTTGACACAAATTATGCCGCGTCGTATTATCCATGGGTCAAGATCACGGAACCAAACAGTAATCGCGTAATGTCTGTTCCTCCTTCCGTCGTAATGATGAGTGTATATTCATCAAACGATAAGGTTGCAGCGGAATGGTTTGCACCAGCCGGTCTAAACCGTGGTGGTATTCCAAATGCAGTATCTGTTGCTGACAGATTGACGCACACTGAACGCGACACTCTATACGAGGGTCATATAAACCCAATCGCTGCATTCCCTGGTCAAGGTGTTGTAGCTTGGGGTCAGAAGACACTACAGCGCAATCCAAGCGCATTGGATCGCGTAAATGTTCGCCGTCTATTGATTGCGTTGAAGAAGTTCATCGCTTCTTCTTCGAGATTCCTAGTATTCGAACAGAATGTAGCAACAACCCGTCAGCGCTTCCTGAATATCGTAAACCCATATTTGGAAAGCGTACAGCAGCGTTCAGGCGTATATGCCTTCAAGGTTGTTATGGACGACAGCAACAATACACCTGATCTAGTTGATCGTGGTATATTGTATGGTCAGATCTATATTCAGCCAACACGTACCGCTGAAATGATCGTATTGGACTTCAATGTACTACCAACAGGTGCTACATTTCCAGGAGCCTAATATATAAAAAGTTAAAATCAAAAGCCCACCGAAAGGTGGGCTTTTTTATTGCTATTTGATAAACATCTGCTATATTTATAAAATATGCATATACTCCTAAAAAATCTATTAAAAGAAGTAGAAGAAGAATCTCCGGTAAAGTATCAGTTCTATTGTGATATGGATGGAGTATTGGTGGATCTGGACAAAGGATTCAAAGCAGTTTCTGGCGGATTATCTCCAAAGGAATATGAAGATAAAAACGGGAAAAACACTTTTTGGAAAGTTGTAAATCAACATCCTAATTTTTGGATCGACTTGGAACCATTACCGGACGCTAAAGTTTTATGGGATTATATAAAAGATAGATTCAAAGATCCTGTCGCTGTCATACTAAGTGCTGGACAGGGTAGTAAAATAAAAGAGCAAAAAACTGCATGGATACGTAAGCATATAGATCCAAGTGTTCAAGTTATTATTGCATCATCCGGTGTAAAAAAGCCACAATATATTATTGATAGAGCAGATGTCAGACTTACTCATATACTACTTGATGATACAGATAAGAATATAACTGCTTGGGAAAATTCTGGTAAAAACAGAGTTGCTATTTTACATAAAGACGCGGCAAGTAGTATAAATAAGATCAAGCAAATTGTGTCTGTATGAATCACGTTTCGCTAAAATCTCTTTTGCTAAAAGAACAATTTCACGTATCTGATATAGTTATGCTTGAAAAAGCGTGCAAGGCTTTTGCGGACACACTAATAAAAGATAACATTGTAGCACATCATCATAAAGATCTTACAGCAGCAGATACTCCTATATCTCAATATTCAGAAGATATAGCAGAAGTTGTTCGCAATGAAGTAATCAAATGGATGGATGTTGCAAACAGACGAGGTGGCAGATGAACTACCCATTATACAACGATAAGCTTGCTCCTATATGGAACATCAATGAAGATGGCGCGAGACTTGATGACGAAGTAAGAAAATCACTTATCAAGATTGCAATGGACTTTGTGCAGGATCTAAAAAAGAACCAAGATATAAACATCAAGATCGATGATATACTTCTTATTGGTTCTATCACCAATTATAATTGGACGCCATATTCAGATATTGATCTACATATATCAACCGATTTTTCCAAACTTGATATGAGCAAAGAAGACGCACAGTCTATGTTTGATGCGATTAAAACTGGTTGGAATAGCAAGCACGACATTGTGATGAAAAACTTTGATGTTGAGTTATATGTTGAAGATATAGGGGCAGAACAGGTATCTGCATCAAAGTATAGTGTTCTAAGAAATGAATGGATAAAAGAACCAAAGAAAGAAAGTCCAAACTTCAATAAAGAACTTATAAAAAAGAAGTATAAAGAGTACTCAAAGAAGATAGACGACTTGATGGATGCGGATAGCGAAAAGCCGCTAAAAGATTTACTTGACAAGATATACAAGTTTCGTCAAGCAGGATTAGACAAGGGCGGCGAACTAAGTGAAGAAAATATTGTATTCAAGATACTAAGAGCAAAAGGTAAGTTGGATAAACTAAAAGACACTATAGCAGCCATTTACGACGACAAAATGAGTGTCGATGAAGTGTCGTAATAAAAACCCCCGCTAAATGCGGGGGTTTATTATGTTGAATTATGATTTCTTCTTTGGAGGAGGTGGCAACTTTGCCTTGTCCTCTGGAGTCATCTTTTCTCTTTCTTCCTTGTCTAATCTTCCGTTCTTGTTTGTATCGTATTTAGCTACGATTGCTTTTTGTTCGTCGGTCAATGCTGGACCGCCTTTCTTTTCACCCTTATCTGCGGCGACTACTGAAACTGCCGCCATTAGTGCTATTGCGATATATTTCTTCATATATGCTTTCCTTTTGTTATACCAACCATAATTGATTGGTAATAAATATACATATATCAATTTTGTACACACTCAAGTAAATTTACAATAGCATTACAAAATTATCATTGACATATTATAATCATAATATAAGATACAAATATGAATAAGATCAAGTTTGCTCGGTTTGGCGGGCTTAGTTCAGTCAATCAAAAGGGATATGATCCAAACGATGACGGCTATCATTCTCCTCCCGCCAAGCGTGGCTTTTATGCGTTTGTTTGGCCGCATTATGAGTTCTTTCTTCTCAGCGGCGGATTGTGGACCAACTATCCTTGGTCAATCGGCACCAAGTTTATTTACTTGAAAGACGCCAAAGGAAATGTCATTGACGAAAATCATCCCGATCATGAATACTTTTCCAGCACAGGGAAGCATTGGAGCATTCCCACCAAAGAATGGTATTTTCATCAGAAGAAGCATCCTGAATATGAAGACCCCGAATATGATGCTAAGTTGGAGGCACATCGTATTGATTGGGACACAAATCACGGAGATAAGCCCAAGTGGGTGTTGGTCCAAAAGCCTTCGCCGAGAATCTTTGAGTACAAAGGAAATATCTGGCATCATTTGACCTACTATCTCGGACCTTCTGGTGCGCTGAAGCAGAAGGGAGGTTGGACTCTTTCGCCATTTGACGAATACGCAAAAGCACTACAGAAAAACATGCACGCTGGTCGCAGGACGCAGTGCGAATACAGTTCCAATAAAGGACTACCGAAGTCCAACAAAAATCCTTATGTGGGAATATCCAAGGATCATTTGGAAGTTTTTATCGAGAAAATTTGAGTAGTTGGTGTATATTTATAGTGTATATAAAAAGTGACCATTATTGGAATACCTTGTTAAAAAAAAGTACCAAAAAAATGCAGCATTTTATATTTTGTGATATATTTATAAATAAGAAAAAGAACACTTAACCAACTAAAATATTATGGCAGAAGTACTAGAACAAAATGACATGTTTTTCACAGCATTTGAGCCAAAAGTTCAAAACCGCTTCATTATGAATATCGACGGTATTCCCGCATTCTTAATCAAGGCTGCGGCTCGTCCTACAATCAATAACAACAACATTGTAATTGATTATATCAATACGAAGCGCAAGTTGAAGGGCAAGAGCGAATGGGCCGATGTATCCATCACCCTATACGACCCAATCGTTCCTTCTGCTGCACAAGCTTGTATGGAATGGGTACGTCTTGCTCACGAATCTGTAACTGGTCGTAACGGGTATGCTGATATGTACAAGAAAGACGTTCAAATCAACGTACTTGGTCCCGTTGGCGACATCGTTGAAAAGTGGGACTTGAAGGGCGCATTTCCTACAACCGTAGATTTCAACGGATCTGGTCTTGATTGGGCTTCGCAGGAAGCTTTACTAATCAACGTAACGTTGGCAATCGACTACGCCATCCTCCAGTTCTGATATTATTATAGTGTTCTGTACTAAAACCCTCACCATAAAAAGTGGGGGTTTTTTATTTTATCTTGACAAGTTTTGACCTACCCCCTATAACCCCGGGTATGACCTGAGTGAAACACATTTTCAATATACTTTTTTATAGTTAAGTTGATATTTATATATACCTAAAAATACTATGAATAAATCAGAACTTAAAAATATTATACGTGAAGTAGTTGAAGAAGTCATGAAAGATGATTTTGCTCCACTTGGTGTAGCACAAGAATGGAGACTAGACGAAAAAGCTCCACCGGATTTTCCAAAGAAACTTCACGATAAGTTATTGAAACAGTATAAGGATGACGAAGGCAAGGCATATGCCACAATGTGGAAGATTTTTCATGCCAAGAATTCTGGCAACAAAAAGATAAATGAAATGTGGATGGCATTTGAAGGTAAAGATCACGACGAGACTGATATGAATAATCCAGAAGAAAAACGTGAAGTTGAACTTGCCAAAAAAGCAAAAGCTGCTGCCGAAGAAATCCTAAAAATGCACGGCAAATAACATGACTCGTTCTACACTAAGACGTATTATACACGAAGTTGTTCGCAGAAAATTGAGCGAACAGGATCTTGCCACCGTAGATACTTCTGCTGGAGAAACGGGTCTTAGCGATGCTGATAAAAAAGAATTGGCAAACTTAAAATCTCAGAGTGATAAACTGACGGCAAATATTAAAAAGGTAGAAGGTGATATGGCTAAGTTGCAGCAAACTATTCAACCAAAGATACAAAGAGCAGAACGCACAAAAGCAAAGTTGCAAAAGCAGCAGTCAGATATCATACGTAAGCAACAGGCTATACAAGACAGAGCTTGATATATCATGGACGATGTTGAGAAACAACTTCTGGAACTCGAAGAAAACCTACATAAATGGTTCAAGGAGAAGTGGGTAAGATTTGGACCAGATGGTAAGATACGTGGTCAGTGTGCCAGAGAAAAATCAAGTGAAGGTAAACCAAAGTGTCGTCCACTAAAGTCTGCACAGGCGATGGGAAAGAAAGGTAGAGCAACGGCTGCACGCAGAAAGAGACGCGAAGACCCAAATCCAGATCGTAGTGGCAAAGCAAAAAATGTAAAAACCGAGTCTGATCAGATGGATGAACTAAAGTGCTGGAAAGGGTATACCAGAGTACAGGGTGTGCCTGCGGGTGCACCGGGAAGTTGTAAAAAGAAAACAGAAGAATCTACTATGGAAAACACTAATGAAAATCATATGTGCCCCATTTGCGGCGGAGAACTTGTCTCAGAACTATTGATGAATGAAAAGAAAGATGCTTGTTATTACAAGGTCAAATCAAGATACAAGGTATGGCCAAGTGCATATGCTTCTGGTGCATTGGTAAAATGCCGTAAAAAAGGAGCAAAGAACTGGGGCAACAAGTCAGAAGGCGTTGAAGAACTCGATGAAAAATGGAGTGAAAAATACAAGCGTAGCATTGATTGTAGCCATCCAAAAGGATTCAGTCAAAAAGCACATTGCCAAGGTAGAAAAAAGAACGAGGAAACACTTATGAAAGAAGAACAACTAAAAAAAATAATCAGAGAAATGGTAGAAGAAATGTATAACGAACAGAACCAGATGCAAGATGAGTGCTGGGAATGTTACGAAGCTGCCATGGAAGAAGGTACCAACGAGGCTTACGAAGAATGCTATCGCAAGACCAACTGGGAAATGGTCCCAGAAGGCGAAGAACATACTTGCGAAGGCGACGAGTTTTATGAGATTTATGGAGATATCAATGCCGATTCTAAGGAAAATCTGGAAGAAGCAGAGTATCATGGTCGCAAGGTTCCACTTGGTAAACCAATGAGAGGCGATGTAAAGAAGTTTAAAGTGTTTGTTCGTAATCCAACAACCGGTAAAGTGAAAAAGGTAAACTTTGGCGACAAAAAGATGCGCATCAAGAAAAGTAACCCAAAACGCCGCAAGAGTTTTAGAGCAAGACACAATTGTGCAAATCCTGGTCCAAGAACAAAAGCACGTTACTGGTCTTGCAGAAAGTGGTAATATGGATAACTCACCAAAATATCTTTTTAAAATAGGTCAACTAGAAGCTAGTTTGAACGATCTTGCGGATGATGATATATTCTTGAAAGAGCGTGATCCAAAAAAGAGAGAACAATACATCAAGAACATAATAGATACATCAACCAAAGCGGCGGAAGATTACGCCAGCAGAATTAACCTCAAAGAAAACACTATGAAAAAATCAGAACTAAAAATGTTGATAAAAGACCTTATAAAAGAAATATACAATCCCGACGACTATTATGATATAGAAACGTCAAAAGGAAAATTCAGACTGACGTGGCAAGATGACAGTGACAGCGATAGTACTGGAGCGCTATATTGGGTAACTGGCCCAGATGGAAAATTTTACAGCGTCGATTCTAACGCCACGAGTTTAAAGGACATTAAACAGTGGATAGAAACTTCAAACAAAATACCGCACAACACTATGAAAAAATCAGAACTAAAAGAACTACTCAAAGTAATCGCAGAAGAAGTGATTGCTATCAAAAAGTCAAAGCTGGATGAAAATAAAGGATTGTCTGGCTTTAAGAAAGCAAAGGAGTCAACCGATCATACTGAAAATGTTGCTGACTCAAAGTCATTGACCCCAACATCAGAACCAAAAGAAAAGAAAGAAGGCAAGAAACTTCCTGTCGTAAAGAAGCCAGCCAATCCACAAACGGTTGGAAGCATCAAGGAAGAAATTATTAAAATGATACGTGAAGAAATTGATGAAATGGCCCGCGTAAAAGGAGCCGTTGGTAGTAAGTTCAAGGTAGAAGATCCAAGTTCTCCAACAGGCTGGGTTGTTAAAGGACATAAGACAATACCGGATGGTACACCGACAGAAGCTCCAAAAGGACCATATCAACCAAAAGGCGTACCTGGAATGGGAAGACCAAAAGCATCCGTAGGAAATGACGGAGATGAGGGGGGAGAAGAAGATGGAGACGTTTCTTCGGTAACATCATCCGTTCCATCAAAGATCTCCGTTACATTCGACGGCGATGATGTGGGAGAAATCGATATGAACAAAGTAAAGGGGCCGCTAATGGCACATCTAAAAACTTTGTTGGGTGGAGAATTGTCTCTGTATAAAATAGACTCATCTCTACAAGCAAAGCTGGATGCATACAGTGATATGTATGTTGATGACAAGCTCCCAGCAGGTGCAAAATTAACTCTACAAGTAGTAGGAGACACCGTAAAAGCAATATAATAAATAAAAAAACACCCAACCCTAACGTTCTGCCGCTTTTTAGCGGCAGAACTTTTTATATATACAAAAAACTAATTTTGATTCATATATATGAATAAACAAAACGTTATACTAAATATGGAAAATAATACAATACCCGTTACAAAACAGAGTGCATCGACCACAGCGCCACAAACCATAGAGGCATCTAAGAACGCAGTTCCTACAATAACTGTAAGATTACCATCAAGCGGTTATTTTTATCCAACAACAAGTCCTTTGTCTAATGGAACTATAGAACTATATCACGTAACTGCAAAGCACGAAGATATTCTTAGTAATACTAATTTCTTAAAAAAAGGAATTGTATTGGATGAGTTCTTGAAGGCATTGATTGCTACTCCAAATGTATCGTTGAACGACATTTTGATCGGAGATAAAAACGCACTGTTGATAGAATCTAGAAAAAACGCATACGGAGAAATGTATGATGTAAAGATAAAGTGTCCAGAGTGCGGCGAAGAATCTTTGGTAGCTGTCGATTTAAATGTCGTAAAACCAAAGGAATTTTCTTTCAATAAATACACGAAAGGAGAGAACAAGTTTTCTTTTGTTCTTCCAAACTCAAAGAAGAACATTGTATGGGGACTATTGACTCATAAAGATGAAAACGATATAGAGCAGGAACTAAAGGCTCTATCAAAGCTTGGTAACAACTTTTCTTCTCCAGAAGTAACTACAAGGTTGAAATATACAATCAAATCTGTGGACGGTGAGACGGACAGAGCCAAGATCAAGAATTATGTAGACAACCAGTTGTCTGCAAAAGATAGCTTGGCATTCAGAAAACATGTAAGAGAAAATGTTCCTGATCTGGATATGACATTTGATTTCAATTGTCCAAAATGTGGTCATCAAGCTAAGATGAACATTCCCCTCGGAGCAAGCTTCTTCTGGCCAAATTTGTCTGATAGAGATATGTGAAGTTACAATCCGATATAGTAGATCTTGCATCAGAAGGATATTTCTATCCAAAAAATCATCCACTTTCTTGTGGAAAAATAAGAGTATTTCCTATAACAGGAGAGCACGAAGAGTTGCTCACAAATATCAATCTAATAAAAAGAAAGATTTCTGAGAAGGAATTTTTGAGCAGCATAATCGACGGCGAGTTTGATTATGATACGATGCTTAGTTGTGATCGCGACAGCATACTGCTCAATCTTAGGGTTGTTAACTATGGAGCAAATGCAAAAATAAAAGCAAAATGTGATGAATGTGAGGCTGAATTTGAAATTAATATAAATTTTGCGTTTAAATCAAAACCATTTGATTTTTCGTTATATACACGCGGCGTAAATAAACTTGAATATAAATTCACGAAAACGAATAAAACGGTATTGTATAAGCTTCCTACCATAAAAGAACAAGCTATATATGAAGAACAAGGTTGGCTTGCGTTTATAAAAGCACTTACATTGTCTATAGAAGGTGTAAGTGATATATATGATTTTTATGATAATCGTTTGCCCGCAAGTGATAGTGCGGCTTTTAGAGCATATTATGAAAAGAACATACCAGGATATCACACAAACATAGCAACAAATTGTCCATCCTGCAAAGCAGTGAAAAAGTCAAAAATGGACATAAATACAGACATTTTTGGCATAGCACCCGAAAGCAAAATGCTTATACACAGCGAAATATTTGACCTTTGTTATTATAGCAATGGAGCATTTACGCAAGAAGGTGTATATAAAATGCCAACCAATCTGCGAAGTTTTTATATAAAAAAGTTAGTTGAGGCAAAAAAATCAGAAAAAGAAGCAAATGAAGCAGCATCAAAGGGCTCGGGCGGCAACAAAATAGCACGACCGCCATCGGTAAAAAGATAGGTTCTGGATATATTTATAATATAATATTATATAGATGCCATACGACCCAAAAAATCCAGAAGAGGCTAGATTTAAGAATCTTATAGATGATATGGAATACTATAAAGATTTTACTAACGACCTTGGCAAGCAGGTAAGTAAAGTCATTAAAGATATTAATTTGGTTATGACCGAGCATGTTGGTAATGTTAAGAGGTTTTCTGCCGCAATGCAAGAAGCCGAGAAGATGGCGTATGGAGTACGGGAAATTATGGGCACAGTTAAAGAAAGACTATATTCCGCCGCATCTGCTGCGACCGAATTGCAGACAAAAATGGCAGCAGGTCTTTCGATGACTACACAAGAATTTGAAGAACTCAACAAAGAAATTCGACGACTTGACGATTTCCAAAGAGTTGCAGCAAAAGACACTGCACTTCGCAGAGATCTTACTAAAAAGCTAGGAGAAGATGTGGAAGACCAACTGAATAACGAGTTGGCCGCAAAACGGGCAATAATGGGAATAGACGCCACCATTTTGGAAGACAAGAAAAACTGGACACAGTCTGGAATGTCTTTGGACGAACTGAGAAAAGAACTTATAGTTACCGAAGAGATGGGTGGGCAAGCAGAATATAGGTTAGTGTTAGCGGAAGAGTTTAAAAATTTAAATGCAGTACTGGTAGAACAACAAAAAGAAATTCTAGCATTAGAAGCAAGAAGAAATAGTCTAAAAAGTGTCGCAGGAAAAGCCAGAGTTCAACAAGAAATCGACGCGCTTAAAACGCAACGCGACGGGACTAAAGATTTAATTAAAGCTAAAAAGGATGAATTTGAGTTGGATAACAAGCATGGCAAATTGACTATGCGAACTGTTACAACCAGAATTCATAATTTGAAATCGCAGGCCGCGCAGTCGAGAATGGACCAAGCAAAGACTGCACTGCTTCTTGCAGAAAAAGAAGGAGACAAAACAAAGGAATTGGCAATAGAAAACAGAAAACGCGGTGGTTATATGGCATATATGAACGACCAAGGATTCACAATGCTTGGTACGCTTGGAACAAGTATAACTAAGACCAAGGAATGGTATAAATCTGTACAATTAATTCCAAAATCCTTTGTACTACTCGACTTTTTGCTAAAAAGTGCATTAGAACGATTCATGGCATTGGACAAAGCAGCCGAAGCCTTTAGAAAAACTACCGGATTTACCATCAAACAGATGGCTGAAGTCAGAAAGAACGCAGAACGAATAAATCTAGATTTTGCTGACATGGGAGTAAGCATAGAACAGGCATATAAGTCCGCCGAAGTTCTCACAAATGTTTTTGGAAGAACTTCATTGGTTACTAAAGAAGCAATGCTCAATGTATCATTGTTAAGTCAGAATCTAGGAGTGTCCGAAGAAAACTCCGCACAGGTTCTTGAAACTTTCATGGGAATAGGCCAAGCAAGCGAAAAGGCTGCATTTGATACTATAAAACTTGGCACGGCTTTATCAGACAAGGCCGGGGTGCCGTTTGCAATGGTAATGAAAGACATCGCAAACGCATCAGATACTGCAATCAATATGATTGGTTCTGCTCCAAAAAAGCTGATGAAGGCGGCAATTGCAGCAAGAGCACTTGGGCTAGACATAAATAAGGTAGCAGAATCTCAGCGAAAACTCTTAGATTTCTCAAGTAGTATAACAGACGAATTGAGCGCAAGTGCTCTTCTTGGAAAGAGTATATCATTCCAAAAAGCTCGTCAACTTGCGTTCGAAGGTAAATCTGCCGAAGCAACAAAAGAAATATTAAAAACTGTCAAAAAAGCCGGTGATTTTGACAAGATGAACGTGTATCAGCGCGAAGCAATTGCCAGAGCAACTGGCATGAGCTTGAAAGATTTGTCAAAGGCACTTGCGGTTGATAAGCAAAGAGAATCGATACTACAAGGATCAGACGAAGCGGCAAAAAGTAAATTGTTGGCACAAGAAGCAGAACTTGAACGACTGGATAAAATGAACGAGGAAGAAGAAAAGAATATACTTCTTCAGAATGATAAAGCGCTGAAACAAAGACAAATGCAGGGAGCAATGACAAAGTTAAAGAATGTAATGGATTCTCTCATCATCGCGTTTGCAGATATATTAGAACCCGTGATGACCGCGCTCACCGACATTATAATTCCAGCGTTCAAGGGAGTTGTTGGTATATTGAAAATCACAATAATACCATTGTTGAATTTGATGGTGTTTCCTATTTCAGTGGTTGCAAAGTTACTGGGTAAAATTGGATCATTGATAGAGGGAGTGGCTACAAGATTTGAGCCAGTGAGAACTATAATAGAATCTGTGAGAAAAGCGTTGGACAGTACTTTTGGAGACGTATTAAAATTTGTGGTTGGCGGAGGTTTGTTATATTTGTTTTTCTTAAAAGGGTTTTCTATGTCTGGTTTGATGCAGATGATATCAAAACCATTTACCGCGTTGAATGAAATGGCCACCGGAGCTATAAAAAACATCAAATCAAAACTAACGGGAACCCCGCCTAAAGCAACAGAACTAACATCACCTGCATCAAAACCAAAGATCGACGCTTCTTCTGCCGCAGAAACTGCATCTGGTGCATCAGATAAATCAAAAAATATAAAAAGCGGAACAAATGTAAAAGATTTTTTCAAGAATCTGGCACAAGGTCTGAAATACATGGCAAGTACGAAAGTTCTTCTGGGTGCATTAAATTTAATACCCGCTTCCATCGGACTAACCGCAATGATACCTGGCGCCATTGGAGCAAAACTAATATCATTAGTGGATGGTAAAAAATTTGGCACCGCGCTTGAAAGTATAGCTCGTGGGATGGAAAAAATGACAGGGGCAAAAGTGGCAGGTGGGATCAAGAATATGGTTTTAGCTTCTATCGGACTAACTGCAATGATACCTGGTGCTATTGGTGCAAAATTGATATCATTGGTGAATGGTAAAAAATTCCAAGAAGCCATGGAAGCCATATCAAACGGTATACAAAAAATGGCTGGTGCAAAAATTTCCGCAGGAATTAAAAATTTAGTATTAGCGTCGATTGGGTTGACTGCAATGATACCTGGTGCTATTGGTGCAAAAATAATACAGACGGTGGACGGAAAGAAGTTTTCTGATGCATTGGAGAGCATATCTTCGGGCATAGCCCGTATGGCTAACGTCAAGGTCTTGCGTGGAGCAATAAACATGGTTATAGCTTCTGCTGGGTTGACCGCGATGATACCGGGTGCAATAGGTGCAAAGATAATATCTCTGGTCGATGGTAAGAAATTCTCGGAAGCTTTGAAAAGCATATCCGCCGGAATGGAACGTATGGCTAACGTCAAGGTCTTGCGTGGAGCAATAAACATGGTTATAGCTTCTGCTGGTTTGACCGCGATGATACCGGGTGCAATAGGTGCAAAGATAATATCTCTGGTCGATGGTAAAAAGTTCACCGATGGTATGGGAGGAATTGCAAAAGGAATAGAAAAGTTTGCCAACGCAAAATTATTAATTGCAATACCAATGATGCTTCTTGCTGCGGTAGGATTAACTGCCCTAATACCAGGAGCAATTGCTGCTGCAATTCTCGGGGCAATAGGAAAACCAATTGAAATGGGGTTGAAATTTTTGGCTAGTGGTATTGGGTATATGGGAAATCCAAAAGTATTTTTGGGAGCAGCAGGTATTGCTGCGGTTGGACTGTCAATATTACCATTCGCATATGCCATGAAAATGTTTGGCGATGTTGACTGGGGTGCGGTTGGTCTTGGCTCTTTGGCATTGATAGGATTCACAGCAGCGGCATTTGGTCTTGGCGCAATACTCCTGTCTGGAGTTGGTGCAGCAATATTTGGAGCGGGTGTGATTGGAATAGCGGCACTTGGTGCAGCATTGATACCATTTGGTGTAGCTGCGCTGGCCGCTGGCGTGGGAGTAAAAATGTTGGGCGAAGGAATATCTGCATCAGTAGATCCTATATTAAGACTTTCCGAAATCGACCTGACTCAGACGGCTTTGGGAATAGGAGCAGTTGGAGTTGCATTGGCGGCATTTGGAGCAGGATCTGCAACTGCGGGACTGGGTTCATTTGTAGGAAATCTACTCGGTGGAGACCCAATTGCAAAGATGGAAAGACTTGGAAAGGCCGGTACAAGTTTGATGATAACCGCAAATGCGATAAATACAATATCAGAAGCATTCCAAAAGTTTGAAGCGGTTTCGCAGTTTGCAGAATCAATAAACGTACTTACAGAATCGTTGAGTGGCCTAAATGCGGAATTAGAAAAAACCAGTACTATAAAATTGGCTGCTTTGGCGGCAATGACTGCCGTTGGAGGCAGAAAAGAATCAAAAGAAACAACCGACCAGTCTGGTGGCGGCGATTCTTCTATGATCGTAGAAAAACTTGACAGCATATATCAAGCACTTGTTGGTGGAGAAGTGGCAGTTTATATGGATAGCGTAAAAGTATCAAAAAAAATAGCTGAAACGGCATAATATTTATTCTATATGGCAGCTATAATAAATCTACCAACTTATCCTAATAAACTAGTTTCTATACAACGAGACAGTTTTTCTATTAGTAGAAATTGGTATGACGCCAATGAACAAGAATTATATACTTCTTTATATCGCGCTTTGCCGTCCGATAAAAAACCATACGTTTATACATTCATAAATGACACGGCAAAAATTGACGCAAAAAGAGCAGATACACAGGCCAATCCGGCAGGCGCTATTCAAGAAGACTTGGTTAGAATGTCAAAAGCCACCAATAATACTTCACGCGGTTTGTCGTTCATACAGAATCAGGCAATTTTACAACAAAGAGCAATATTCAGTGAAACCAAAAATTATTATACTAGCGGAGTAAAAGATGCCACGGAAAAAAAGTATCCTATACGACATATAGTTTCAGATGAAACGGGACCAATATTTGGAACAGCCACCGGAGATTTGCCGGATAGAGTACAAAGAACAGGAACATCTGGAAAATATGGAGTACTAAGATGGTATTCTGCTACAATTGGAAGAGAAAATTTCGACAGTATATGGAAAGCTTCGTATATTCGTACTCCAATATTTTCAACAACGCCGTCTTCTGCCGCAGATTGGAAATATAGACCGGAATATAAAAATTCAAGTACCGACAATGTTTATCAAATAATGGTGGAGGATAGTAATGGTCTATTGGCATATAAGGGAAGAGTTCCATTGTATGGCACAAATGGAGCAACGGTTGGTTCATTTTATAATGGAGATAATATAGACTCAGCTACGCCCGAAAATCAACCAAACACCGCCAAACAAACCATTACACCAAAAGATATAACTCGCAGTTTTCCACAAGAATTTCAAGGAAATTTGGACAACGGATATGCTAGTGTACAGAAAATGAATGACAGAAATGCGGGCGCACAAGGTCAACAAACAGGGCTGATGGCAGTATATCGTAGTATGTTTTCTGCACTGAGTGCAGAGGACAGCAAGCATCCGATGTATAAAAAATCTGCCGAAAGATATACATCAACTACATTTTCTCAAGTAGATGCTATGGGAAATTACGAAGATATACCGAACGGCAATGATTCTACAACTCCCACATTCGAACAAAAAATGAGAGATGAGGCAATAACATTGGATAAACGTGGATTTGGAAAGATAAACAGCAACAATAAATTTGTATATTCCGATGAGTATAATATAACGGGAATAATTTCAGGAAGCAGAGACGTAATACCAAGGGAACTGTTAAATGAAAATGATCCCGAACAATCCAAAGACCTTATATTTTTCTACTTCTATGACCTAATAAATAAGAAATATTTACCATTTAGAGCGATTCTCAGTTCTATTACGGACCAAAACAGCCCAGACTGGGAAGAAGTTAAATACATGGGTCGTGCCGATAAACTTTTTATATACAAAGGATTTAGTAGAGATGTGAATTTTAATTTTAAAGTTTATGCCCAAAGTGTAGAAGAACTGATTCCTATGTGGAAAAAAATAAATTATCTCACAGGATTGACGCGCCCAAGTAAATACACAGAAAGAGCCGTGATTACAAATGAAGAAACACTGGCAAATCGAGAAATGGCAGCATCTGGAGACTACAGGGATGAATTTATAGCGCAGCTTGATTTAGGAGATACTACGGGCGACGAGAGCGAATTTATATATCCGCCAATGATAACATTCAGAGTGGGAGATTTGTATGTAGATCAACCTGCTGTACTAAACGGAGTAACAGTCACTATACCGGAAGACGCTTCGTGGGAAATGATAAGAGCAGACAAATATTCTTATATATATGGAACAGCAGAAACAAGAATAATTAATAAAGATGTAAAAACACGACAACTTCCAAATATTGCGGAAATAGGAATAAACCTCAGAATGCTAGAAAAAGAAAAAGCATTGATTAGTAATTATCGCTTTGGTCCAAAAGGGGGATGGTAAACTATGAACAGATATCTACAAAATGACATAAACGTATTTAGACGATATGACGGCAAACGTGTATTTAGAACTACCAGATATCCAAAAATTCCCATAGCAATTGATGATACATACGTAGTAGCAAGTGAGACGGATTATCTTGACAGTATGGCGTATAAATTTTATAATGATAGCACTTTATGGTGGGTTATTGCTCAAGCAAATGGTGTTAAAGCGACACTCAAAGCCCCGACCGGAAAGCAGCTAAGAATTCCACGAAATATAGAAAGAATTGTGCAACAGTTTAGACGAGAAAATACTTTATAATTGTTATGATTGATCCACTTATATCTATCGGAAGTTCGGTATTGCCACCGGGCGTTTCATCTGGGGTGTCTGCCGTAAGTTCGTTATTATCGTCAAACGGAAACGCGACCGGCCAAGCAGATAGCAACGGTAGAGATTTTATATCAGTAGTACCGTGGGGATTGCATCCATTACCTCCGTGGCTATTAAAAGAATTTCGCAGACGAGCAAAAGAATATGACCAAAATCCTGCAAAAATTGGAGAAGAAAGACAATATAGCGGCCCAAGGACTGCGTGGATACGATTTTTTTCTAATGGAATATCTAGACATCCCGACGCAGTTGTGCCCGGCACCAATGGATTAGAGTCAAAATTTGACGGGTTTGTTATGGGAGGAGTACATGGTTTTAACAATAGTTATGGATTTTCTTCCGACGACACGATAACGATTGGCGTAGATGCTAGAGGAAAACCCCACAAAGTATCAAACAACACTGCTGTATTCTCAAATCCAGCACCAGGCGTTTCTGCCACAAAGCCGGATTTTCCACACCGCCCTCCGCCCAGCGTTACATCCATATCGTGCGAATTGAATGGAGCCGGAAATGGATTCCCCAATACGTGTAGAAAAATAACGATTAATTGGAGATGTAATTCCCTTGGCCAATTGAATTATTTAGTTCCATATTTTTTGACTCCAAAAATAACGTGTCTCGTCGAGTGGGGATGGAATAATTATGATAATATATCTCTCATAGATTTGACGGATTTAGATTGGATGAATAAGGTATTCACCGATCCAGCATTCACGTTGAAATGGATTGAAGCGTCAAATGGAAACTACGATGTAGGAATGGGGTTTATAACTGACTATGGATACACCATGACTGAAGACGGCGGGTATGATTGCTTTACGACTATAACAAATGCCAACCGACTGTTGGAAGGTGAACAAATACACACAAGACAAGTCACGGAAAAACGGGGAGACGATAAAGTACCAGTAAAAGGATTTAAGGAGTTTGTAAAGAAGAACCTAGAAAGTATAGATTCGAACAAGGATGAATATGTAGCTTTGCGGAGAAAATATAAATTGTCTGGCAGCGGGAGTGAGGCCGAGGAAAGAAGTTTCAAAGATAAAGTATTTAGAATCACTAAAGACAAATCGTCAAAAAATAAAAAAGAAAGAATGTGGATACGAATGGATTTAGTTCAAGATATAATCAATGCATTTTTTCAAATAAAGATGGAGGGGCAGAAAGAGACAATTATACGTAAGTTTGACATTGGCAATACGATAATATCTGCAAATCCTTTGCTAAAATCTGCGAACGAGAGATTGCTTGTTCCCAATCGGTATGCTCCAAGATACGCATATGAAGACCCAAGCAAAGAACAAAATAATGACGCAAGAGTGTCCAGAGAATTCAATCAGTATAATACATTGTTCAAAACTAGAATCGATGCGATAAAAAAACAATACCCAAGAATGAATTCCAAGTTTGATAACCTTCAAGAAGTTATTAATAAAAATGGAAATTCATTTCCACTATATTCAAACTCTGGATATTATGAGGCGGGATATTATGGATTTTTGAAAGATTTATTTTTGGATGTAAAATATTTTATAAAAATAGTAGATGATAACGATTCGGTGATGAAAATGATAGAACAAATGCTACAAGGAATCAACGACGCCATGAGTCAAATTTGCCAATTGAAGTTGATTCCTGCACAATATTCAAATGCTGTATATTCTGTGATAGATGATAACTTGTCTGGTATATCGTCGTCCAGCCAAGCTGGAAGATTAACTAGAATAAGCTTGGGATCGCTATCTTCGGCATATTTACGTTCTGTAAAATTGGACGTAAAGATCAGTCAGGAAATGATGAATCAGCTTGTTGCACAAAGTGGAACTCCGGAGAAAGACAAAGACGGTAGCACAGAAATCAGTAATGTAACAGGAAAGCCGATTGTAAGTAGATACTCTATCGGGGATAGATTATATAGAAAAGGAGAACTTATAACAAAAAGTGATTCCGAAGACGCACCAAACATAACTTCTGAAGAAAGACAAAAAAGAGAAAACGCAAGAGTAAAAGCAGAGGAAGCTGCGGCTAAGGAGCAAGAAAAGGAATTGAAGAAAAAAGAAAAATTGAGAGACGAAAATAATGAAAATACATTTTTGATATACTACGAAAATCCGGACAAAAAATATTATCTATGTGAAAAAACTCCAGATTTCATGAAATATGTACTAAGATTACCAGACAAAGCGGCAACTTATCAAAATAATCAAATTTTACCTTCAACTAAAATTACACTAGAATTTCTTGGAATATCGGGCATTGATTATCTTTCTCAATTTACACTGGACCATGCACCAGAAGGATATAATTATTCTGACGCCGCGTGGCAGGTAGAAGACGTAAAACAAGAAGTTTCTGATAAAATGTGGACGACTACTATTCAGGCTGGAGTAAGACCACTTACAAGTATATGATTTATAATGAAAGCTTAAAATCTTCTTATGGAGAATTTCCGGAAATTGGTAATTCCCCTAATATGACGATACGGCGTGCAGCGCCAAGTCCGCAAGACTATGAAAGCGGATACATAACCAGATTTTTTGCCAAAAAAATAAACGAAAATATTATTATAGAAACAGACTTTGACGGCTATTCTCGTACCAATAATGCTTTGTATAAGAGAGTAAAGATCGAATGGAAAATAACTGGTCCAAGAAATAACATAATGCTAAATGGAAGATTTGACAAAGCGGGTGTAACTGAGCAAAATACCTTTGAAATAGATAGAGTACGAAAAGAAGAAGGTGTAGATCTTTCTGGAGTATTGAACAACCCGCTTGAGTATTGGCGAGGTAACTAAAATAAGTTGACATTGTTCGCATATATGCCATATTACTATTGTGCATATTGTAGAAACAACCGAAGATTATAACAACCTGTGTTCGATCATAAACTCTGAACACGTTTATATCAGTGCTGTTTGTTTGGATAATCAAAAGCATGTGTCCAACAACAACATATCACTATTATTCTTCTACTTTTATGTCAGCGACGACTATTGGTGTTTGCCCATAGATCATAACGAGTGTATCTGTTTGGATAATATTCTTGAAAACATCAAGGTTGTATTGCGTAATGCGAAGTTTCATAACAAGATAGTTTCAGACAAGAAGAATATTGTTCAGTTGTTTGGCGAGGATTATAACTTCATAGACATAGATGTGTTTAGATTTCTTGAGAATGGCCAACTGCCGTCTGAAGTTGAGACGACCAACTCGCATAGTTTCATTGATTTTCATTTCAAGAATATGTTTGATCTGAACAAGTGTGTGCCGGTATATAAGCACGCCAAAGTATTCACCAACAATGTTCAGAAGATAAAGAACATATACTTGTCTAATATTCGCGAGAAGGGATTTGTATTCACCAACAATGTTATGACTGACTTGTTTGCCAAGTTAGAGTCAAATGGACTGTGCGTGAATGAAGATTTTACTGATATTTTCGGCGAGGAACAAAATCGCCATATCAAGAACAATCTTGTATTTTCTCAATACAACCTGCTTACATCAACTGGCAGACCCTCTAATAGATTTGGCGGCGTCAATTATGCTGCTCTAAACAAGAACGATGGCAGCAGAAACTGCTTTGTAAGCAGATATGGCGACGATGGTATGCTTGTGATGATGGACTATAATGCGTTTCATCCTCGTCTTATTGCTCATCTATCCAACTTCCAAATGGACGCCGCTGAAAATCCATACGCATATCTATCCAAGTATTATTTCAACAAGTCCAATATAACTGATGAAGATATTGCCGTCGCTAAAGGATTTACATTTACACAGATATATGGCGGCATTGATAAGAAGTGGATACATATTCCATATCTAAAGAAGGTCCAAGAATATATTGACCATCGCTGGAAGTTCTTTGAGGAGAATGGATATATAGAAACGCCAAAGTATGGCAGAAAAATCAAACATTGTCATATTCAAGATCCAACACCAAACAAACTATTCAACTATATACTACAGGCATTTGAGACAGAAATGGCAGTAGATGTGCTTGGCGAACTAATGAACTATCTAAATGATAAACAAACCAAGCCGGTGCTATATACATACGATAGTATCTTGTTTGATGCTCATAAAAGCGATAAGATGCCTGTTATAAAAAGAATAAAGAGCATAATGGAACGCGATAAGTTTCCGGTAAAAGTATATGCAGGCAAGAATTATGGTGATATGAAACAGATTGCTCTATAATATTTATAATAAGCGTATAACTCGTATATACGAATATTTATATATTATGGAAAAAAGTAAGATTATAGAGTATGTTCTAAATGAATGGGCGATGCGTTCGCCAGATGGTTTGGCGAGTGATATTGACACAATAGAGAACATAAATGCATTGAAAGCCACTCTTACTGAGTATGGAATAGAAGCTTTGGCGGTTGATGAAGTTTTAAACGATATGATAGAAGCGCGGGGAAGAAAGCGTGCCGGATTTACTAAAACAAAAGACATGGATTATTTGTTCTTAAAATACGACGATAAGGACAATCCTTATTTGGTAGCACACAATCATCCAGAAGGGCAGAAGAAATATCCAAACGGCGAACGTTATACCGGAAAAATGCAAGCCGAGAAGATTACAGATTACTATGAATACAACGAAAAGAATATTGAAAAGGCCGATGATTTAACATTACAAGCCGACGAAATTTACCGTGGGATGAGGGAAAAAGGAGTATCGTTGGCAAACGTAAAACTATTCAAATCCACGTTAGATGCATACAAAGACCAATCGACGGTATCGTTTTTCAAGCGACAATTTGACAAGTATAGTAAACTCGTCGATGTAATAGCGATATATGAAGGTAGATCAATAGGTGCGTTAAAACCCATAATAAACGCAATTGACGATGTAGCATTTTATAAATTAGGTCCAGGAGAAATACCATTTGTTTTCTTGTTGAAAGGAGCAAAATCAAAAGGTGGATCTGCTGAAGGAGGCGGTCTTGATGTATTGTTTGCTGATTTTGCTGGAAAAGAAAAGGGGGTGGAATTGAAAAAATTGGGCGCAGACGATACGTTGGGCATAAGCCTGTCTACTCTAGAAAAATTTGCGGGGTCCAAATTCAATCAGGCAATCTTGGAACTATCATTGTTAGCAAAGGATAAAAAAGCGGAAGAATTCTTGTTAAAGGTTCTGGAAGACAACGGAAATATATACGCAAAAATTCCAATACCGGAAGGAATAGATATCGGAAAAATGAAAGAAGCAATTATTAAATTTTTCGATAACCCCAGAACTACAGAAATCAGTAAAAATTTTGTGAACGCGGTACTGTTAATTTCGGCAAAATTGTTAAAAAACAAACCTGCTACAAAACCTGCGATGGCTACAATAGATGTAGGCATTGGAAATCAACATAAAAAATTAAAAGTCACCGATGATTCGGTTAAAGACTTAGTTCAACAAATAAATCTTATCAAAGTTGGAGAATCTCCGGGAAAAATAGATGTTAATGTGACACAAACAGAAGAATCAAGTGATGATGATATTGAGTCGAAAGTAATGAACAAAGACTTTTTCAAAGAAGAGTGGGATATGCAGTATATAAATGACCAGCTCACGGAATTGCTTCAAAATCATTACGACTTGATTCTTGCAATTGAAAAAAATCCAAAAACAAAAGACAAAATATATCAAATCGAAAAAGCCGATATTCCAAAAAAGTTAATATTTCAAAGTATTTCGCAAGGAAGAATCATTTTCAAACTTTTGAAGTAAAATCAATTTAAAAAAACATGAACAATCCGAATAAATTAATATTGGATATAATCGCAGAAGCGGCATTAGATAACAGAATTTCCGATGGCATCGTTGATCTTAAAAAAACGGGGCATGTTCAAATCGTGGCTGAACTTTTATATGATAAATTTGAAGATGAAACTCTTGTCAACGAATTTGTTCAATCCTTCTTAGACGAAGGAAAGTACCCAGATCGCCAAGCATTCAATAAAGAAGGTTGGCTTGTCACATTTCCATCCAAAGAATATCGTGATGCGGCAATAAAACGAGGAACGCACGCTATATCAGATCCAACACACGGTAAAGGTGGAATGAACCTTTATTATAAGAAAAAAGGCAAGCAGAAAAGACAAACGCAACAGTCAGTATCGCAAACTCAAACACCAGAACCGCCTGCGGCAAAAGTAAACAAACCAACAAATGTACCCAATTCAACGAATGCAGTCGCCGGTACACCGACTCAACCGCCCAGCAAAGATCCAGTTACTTCTAGGTTATCAAAGCTTTCTCCAGACTCGCCTTCTGCGTCCAAAGAAAAGGTAGAACCAATTTCGCCCCAACCAAGTACTAAAGAACCAACGGTCGCAACTCCAAGCGGAGAAAAGTCTGCGGGCGAAGAATCTCCCACATCCGTACCTGCAATCGATGTTCCTGTAGCAACAACTCCGCCCGAACAATACTCCTCCGTATCAAAGAAGTTTGCTGCTAAAAAAGGATGGAAAGCAGAACCATACGGTGAATATAGAGATGCTGAAGGTAATACTGTAGCCGTTGTTGGATTGAGTGGCGAAGTTGTACCAGTCAAAAGTGTTGACAGAGATGAATACAAAATCTTTGCAGAAAAGAGTATGATGTAATATGGCAGGCAGCAACGCACAACTTCTTTGTACTTTCGCAAAGTATAATACATACCAAAACGAAATAGATGCGTTGTCTGAGTATTACAACATACTTGAAAAGAAAGTGTATGTATTACAAAACGCCGCCAACAAAGACGAAATATTTCTTACATATAACGCCGAAAAGAACGGCAGTCAGTTTTATACCAATACCATTTCAGTTCATCGTAAAAAAGAACATAATATTATATACAGCATCAATGCTCTGAATGAACTTATCAAAGAGCAGAATAACGGCATAGTATCAAATACATTTCAGATAAACTGGGAACAATATAAGAACTCATTCATTACTGCCAGAGAAGGTAAAATAAAAGTCACGCCAACACGGTTGATGAAGATTTATCAGATAAGTTAAGCATAAACTTTTTTTAGTTTATAGTTATAGATACTTAACGAATGACTGATTAACGATTGAAAAAATAGCCAACGGCTTCTTATAGATTGACGATTATCATTTATTGAGTCATAGTATTCAACATTGACCGAGTTGAGTACTTTCAAATTGGTCAAAACACATTAACAATTAACGAATAAATAATTATGTCATTAGACCTTAACAAAATTAAGTCGCGTCTTGATTCGCTCAAGAGCACACAAAACAAGACCACCGCCGTGTGGAAGCCAACACCGGGCAAGAACGTAATCCGAATCGTTCCTTATGCTCACAATCCCGAAAATCCGTTCATTGAACTGCTTTTCCACTATAATATGAACGGTAAGACTTATCTGTCTCCTGCTTCATTTGGTCGTCCCGATCCTATCGTTGAGTTTGCCAACAAGCTCAAGAAGAGCGGAGACAAGGAAGAGTGGAAGACTGGTCGCTCGCTTGAGCCCAAGCTTCGTACATATGTACCTGTTCTCGTTCGTGGAGCAGAGCACGAAGGTGTGAAGTTCTGGGGTATGGGCAAGCAGGTGTATCAGGAAATCTTGAGCATCATTGCTGATGCGGACTATGGTGATATTACCGATCTGCGTGCAGGTCGTGACATTGTCGTGGAGTTCAAGACTGCCGAAGAAACTGGCAAGAGCTTCCCTGAGACCACAATTCGCGTAAAGCCAAATCAGACTCCCGCGTTTGATCCTTCTGATGCCGCCATCAAGGAGAAGGTCAAGAACCAGAAGAACGTCACAGAACTATTCCCAGAACTGTCTTACGAAGAACTGGCTGCTGTGATGGACACTTGGTTGAACTCTTCTCAGGAAGCTGCTGAAGATGGCGAGACTGTTTCTGCCACTGCTGCTACTACTGAAGCAGAACCTGCCGATGTTCCTGCACCAAAGAGTGCTACGACCAAGGCTGCGGTCAAGGCTCCTTCCAGCACTAAGGAAATTGCTGACGAATTCAACAATTTGTTCAACTCGTAAGTTGAACATAGTAGTAGAATAAATGATGAGAGATGGTGCACCAGATGGAGTACTGGTGCACCATTACTCAAACATACTATCATATATGAAAAAGAAAACTATTGAACACGAGATTGAATCATCTCGCGATGAACTGGCAGAAGCATTGGCTGACTCCATCAACAAGAACAGCGACGGCAAAGTTGCTTTCTTTCTTGATGCAGAAGATGATCCTTCGCAGATTACTGACTGGGTTTCTACCGGAAACAGTCTCGTTGACTTGACTATTGCCAATCGACCAAATGGTGGATTGCCTGTAGGTAGAATTACTGAACTGACTGGTCTTGAAGCATCTGGTAAGAGCCTTATGGGCGCTCACCTGCTTGCTGAAACTCAAAAGAAGGGCGGACTGGCAGTATTCATTGATACAGAAACTTCCGTATCTACGGATTTTCTAACAGCCATTGGTGTAGACGTTCCAAAGATGCTATACATCAATGTTGATACAGTAGAAGATGTTTTTGATAAGGTTGAAGAAATCATCACTCTTGTTCGCAAGAGCAGCAAGAATCGTCTTGTGACTATTCTGGTTGACTCTGTTGCCGCTGCTTCTACCAAGAAGGAACTGGCAAGCGATCACGGTGCGGATGGTTATGCCACCGGCAAAGCCATTGCTATCAGCAAGGCGATGAGAAAGATCACAGGACTTATTGCTAAACAGCGTGTATGCCTGTGCTTTACCAATCAACTTCGTCAAAAGGTAGGATTTGTTGGACTTGGCGATCCTTGGACAACCAGTGGTGGTAAAGCCATTGCGTTCCACGCTTCGCTTCGCCTACGTCTAAAGCAGTTGAATCAAATCAAGAACGCCGATAAGCAGACAGTTGGTATTCGTACCAAGTGCACTGTTGTCAAAAACCGTATGGGACCACCTATGCGAAGTGCTGAGTTTGACATCTACTTTGACCGAGGCATCGACAACTTCAGTAATTGGTTGGAACATCTCATTGAATGGGATATTGTAACCAATGCCAAGAAGCCAAAGGTTGCAGGTGAAAAGAAGACAAAGAAGCAGTTGGAGGAAGAAAAGGAAGAAGATAAGAAGGCAAAGAACCTACAGTTCATTATGCCTGTCGAAGGTAAAGAACCCGAGACAGTCGTATTTGAAAAGAAGGACTTGCCCAAGCTGCTCAAAGACAGACCAGAATGCAGAGATTATCTTTATAACAAGCTCGTTGAGAACTTTGTTATGAAGTATAAGGCTCCTAACTCTGAAATGGCTGATGACGTTGAATACGACGAAGCATCAGAAGGAGCAGACGACTAAAATGATCGTGTGGAGTGAAATACCTCCACGCGGTTTTTATTATACCGAAAGGAAATATATGAGCGAAGACGCACACGATATAAATAATCAGATAGAAGAAACGCCTATTGAGCCAAAGAATAAATCAAAAAAGACCAAGGCAGAAAAAAAGCCTAAAACCAAGAAGACAAAGATTACTAAAGTAAAATTGACTCCTTTGACTGAAATGTCTTATGATGACTTCGAAAAGCTTCTGGTAGAAAAGGGCGAAGAGGGTGTTTTTGAGATGTATGCTGGCGAAATAAAAGAGTATGCCGAATGGATCTGGCGAGAACAAGACGGAGAAGAATATGATTTGGATGAGTGCATCGAGATGGCGCAGAGAGAATTGATGGACGGTAGTTGGGGTCCAAGAGAAGAAGTATAAAAAACAATCATATGGAGTGAAATACCTCCATATGGTTCATACAAATGCAAGACGAGACCAAAAAGAAATTCGCTTCTATATTTTCTCAGATAAAGTCTGAGCACGCCAACTTGCCTGTAAATACCAAGAAGGAAAAGAACAGCGACATACTTATTGTAGATGGAACCAATAACTTCATTCGTTGTTGGACTGTTGTTCCTACACTAAGCGATAATGGTGACCACGTTGGTGGAGTAACTGGATTTCTTACTAGCCTTGGATATGCTATAAAACTATTGCGTCCTACAAGAGTTATTGTAGTATTTGACGGCAAAGGCGGAAGCCAACGCCGCCGAGACATATATCCAGAATATAAGAACAATCGTAAAGTATCTGTTCGTGTAAATAGAGCATATGAAGAAATGAGCGACCCTAAGACAGAACAGGAAGCGATGATAAATCAAATGGTGAAACTGATTGATTTTCTTCGTAGCCTGCCTGTAAGTGTCATTTCTATTGATTATATAGAAGCAGACGACGCTATTGCTTATATTGCCACACAGATGTATCCAACATCCAAGATTACCATAATGAGCGGAGATAAGGACTTTATTCAACTTATCAACGACAGAGTATGTATCTGGAGTCCTATCAAAAAGAAGATATATGGCGTGCAGGATGTAATCAATGAATATGGTGTTCATCCCACCAACTTTATTTACTATCGTATATTAGAAGGCGATAGTTCTGATAATATTGATGGCGTCAAGGGAGTTGGACTCAAAACTGCCATCAAATGCTTTCCTATGCTTACAGAAAACAAGGAAACTTCAGTCGAAGAACTGTTGCTTCGTGCCAAGGACTGTATAAACGAAAAGAAGATATATTCAAGCATCGTGGAACATTCTAAGATCTTGAATAGAAACTATATGCTTATGCAACTAAAGAACCCGAGTTTTGCAGGTTCATTGCAAATGAAAATATCTGATGCTGTAGAGAATGTATATGACTACAACAAGTTTCATTTTATACAAAAACTTACAGCACACGGTATGCACTCTACTATACCAAACTATCACGTATGGTTGCAGGAAGTATTTTATCCTTTGCACGTTATGGCAAAAACTGAATAATTTTTCTAAATCAAATTGACGAAACTCCAAATGCGTCGTAATATTCTAAACATCATCATTTATGGCTCCAGTAATCATCGACAATCTACACAAATATGGTCTTGAATTTCAAGTCAAGATCATCGCAAGCATCCTTACGGACAAGACGTTTCTTGAACGTGTTGTTGACATCATAGAGATTGATGCCTTCGAGAACGAGGCACATCGCTGGATTGTAAAGGAAATCATTCAATATCACGCGGAATATAAGGACTTGCCTACTATGCAAGTTTTCAAGGTGCGTGTTGATACTATTGAAAATGCCGACTTCAAGGCAACGGTGACCGATCACCTAAAGAGTGTTTATCTCAAGATCAGCGAAAAAGATCTACAGTTCGTGCGTGAGCAGTTTCTTGAGTTCTGCAAGAACCAGAAACTCAAAAACGCCATTATTGAGTCTGTCGATCATCTCAAGACAGGTGAATATGACAAGATCAAGGGTCTTGTTGATAAGGCAATGAAGGCGGGTATGGAACGCAATCTGGGTCATAACTATCACAAGGACGTTGCTACTCGTATGAGTGAAATGTGCCGCAATACCATTCCTACCGGCTGGGATGTCATTGACTCTCTTATGGACGGCGGTCTTGGGCCTGGTGAACTGGGTATTGTTGTTGCTCCCGCTGGTATTGGCAAGAGTTGGCTGCTGTGCAGCCTTGGTGCCAAGGCAATGAAGCGTGGCAAGAACATCGCCCACTTCACGCTTGAACTGAATGAAAACTATGTTGGACTGCGATATGATTGCTGCTTTACACATATTGACTTTCAGGAAATCAAGCATCGCCAAGGCGAAGTTGAAGATGTCATCAAGAAGATTGATGGTAAGTTGTTTGTAAAGTATTTTCCGCTAAAGACGGTTAGTGCTCAATCGCTCAAGTTTCATATTGAACGTATTCAGGCACTTGAGAATGTCAAAATCAATGAAATGATTGTTGATTATGCTGACATTCTTCGTCCGCAGGAAAAGGAAAAGAACAGCAACAGTTATAGCGAGGCAGGAAACATCTATGAAGAACTGCGGCAAGTTGCAGGAGAACTACAGATTCCTGTATGGACTGCTTCACAAACAAACCGAAGCGGCGGTCAGGAAGACGTTGTTCAGGCACATAATATTGCTGACTCGTATCGTAAGATCATGACTGCCGACTTTGTGTTCAGCGTAACACGAAACATGCAAGACAAAGCCAACAATACTGCTCGTTGTCACGTAATCAAGAACCGCTTTGGTCCTGATGGCATCACTTTGTATGCCAAAATGAACACAGGCAACGGCGAGATTGAGATCTATGATTCTAAGTCAAAGGAAGCAATGGCTATTCAGTCCGGTATGGAAGACGACGAGTCTTCTATGAAGACGATGTTGAAGAATAAATGGAATAGTTCTCGCCAAAATCAAAATGGCGAAAACGTCAATTTGTAAGAAAATTTTGTAAAATTTTTTTGCATAATTTATTTTTTATAACACGTATTTATCTTCCACACAATAATAACAAGCGGAGGAAATTTTTATGACAATCTTTGACGAACAAATCGCTCGTAAGCCAAATCGCTATCCCTGGGCACAAGAATATATTGATGCCATGTGGGCTGGACATTGGACTCCAAACGAGTTCACATTCACATCTGACTTACAGCAATACAAAACTGAACTAACTCTGCAAGAGCAGGTCATTATCAAGAATGCTTTGAGTGCAATCGGACAGATAGAAATATCTGTAAAGAAATTTTGGACGAAACTTGGTGATACATTGCCACATCCAGCATTATCTGATCTTGGCATTACTATGGGCAATATTGAAGTTATTCATAACAATGCATATGAAAAACTATTGGATGTGCTACAAATGCAGGATGTGTTTGAAGAAAACCTAAAACTTGATATTATTCAAGGTCGTGTAAAGTATCTGCGTAAATATCTTGATAAGGTATATACAGACAATCGTAAGCAGTATATATACTCGCTGATTCTTTTTACACTTTATGTAGAAAACGTGTCTCTATTTAGCCAGTTTTATATTATCAACTGGTTCAATCGTTATAAAGGTCTATTGAAGGATACTGCCCAGCAGGTTGCATATACGGCAAAAGAAGAAACACTACACGGTCTGGCTGGTGGAAAGATTGTAAATACTATTCGCCAAGAACTACCAGAGTTGTTTGACGCTGAACTTGAAGAAAAAATTATCCACGAGGCTCAAGAGTCATATAACGCTGAATGCAAACTTATTGATTGGATGATCGGCGATTATGCTGATGAAAAGATTAGTGCAGATATATTAAAAGGATATGTGCAGCGTCGCTTAAATGATTCGCTTGAGATGATTGGCTTCAGAAAAATATTTGATGTGCCACAAAGCATTATTGAGTTGACTACTTGGATGGATGAGGATGTAATGGGTAATACTATGACTGATTTCTTCCATAAGAGACCGGTCGAATATGCAAAGAAAACACAGTCTATACAAGCAGACGACCTATTTTAATATATATGAGTAAGGACATTTATTGGCTGAACAAGGACAGCATCACATTCCTTGAAAGAGGATATTTGCCTAAAGGGCAGACCGCAGAAGAAAGAATCCACGAGATTTCCAAGGCTGCGGAAAAGATCCTAAAAAAGAAAGGATTCGCTGAAAAGTTTGAGTCCTATATGCACAAAGGATGGTATTCATTGTCATCTCCTGTTTGGGCAAACTTTGGTAATGGACGCGGACTGTCTATTTCTTGTAATGGTTCATATGTGTCTGACACTATGAATGCCATCCTTGAAAAGACTGCTGAAGTTGGTATGCTTACAAAGTATGGTGCCGGTACTTCTGGTTATTTTGGTGATCTTCGTAGCAGAGGTACACCTATTAGCGTAGGCGGTACAAGTTCTGGTCCTGTTCATTTTATGGAAATGTTTGATGCAGTTACTCGCGTAGTATCGCAATCAAATGTACGCCGTGGCAGTTTTGCCGCATATCTTCCCATTGAACATCCAGATATTATGGAGTTTCTTGGCATTCGTGAAGAAGGTCACGCCATTCAAGACTTGAGTATTGGTGTTTGTGTTAGTAACAAGTTCATGAAGAAGATGATTGATGGTGATAAAGACGCTCGTGCTGTTTGGGCCAAGGTGCTCAAGAAGCGGTTTGAGTCTGGCTATCCTTATATTTTCTTCAGCGATAATGTAAATGATAATGCTCCAGAAGTGTATAAGGACAAGAAGATGAAGATTCACGCTTCTAATCTATGTTCTGAAATCTGCCTGAGTTCTTCTGCTGAAGAAACATTTGTGTGTAATCTGTCTTCTATGAATCTGCTTCATTATGAAGATTGGAAGAGCACGGATGCGGTCGAAACAATGACATACTTCCTCGATGCGGTTATGGAAGATTATATTCAGGCAACTGAAAACATTCCATTCCTCAAGGCTGCTCATACATTCGCCAAGAATCAGCGAGCACTTGGTATTGGTGTTCTTGGATGGCATTCATTCCTACAAAGCAAAATGATTCCGTTTGAGAGTTTGGAAGCCAAACTTCTGAATACTCAAATCCATAAGGTCATTCGTGACAAGAGTTATGCTGCCAGTAAGGAAATGGCCAAGGAATATGGTGAGCCACCGCTTCTAAAGGGATATGGTCGCCGCAATGTTACTACAATGGCGATTGCTCCTACTACAAGCAGTTCATTCATCCTTGGTCAAGTTTCGCCAAGCATCGAGCCGCTGAATAGCAATTATTATACAAAGGACTTGGCTAAAGGTAAGTTCACTTATCGTAATCCATATCTTGAAGCAGTGCTTGAAAAGCACGGCAAGAACAATGCAGATACTTGGAAGAGTATTCTTCTCAAGGGCGGCAGTGTTCAACACCTTGAATTCTTGTCAGAACACGAAAAGGATGTATTCAAGACGTTTGGCGAGATTAGCCAGAAAGAAGTCATTATTCAGGCTGCTGCACGCCAAAAGTATATTGATCAAGGTCAATCTCTGAATCTAATGATTCATCCCAAGACTCCAGTCAAAGATGTAAATCAACTGGTTATATTCGCTTGGGAACAGGGTATAAAGTGCCTTTATTATCAACGAGGCACAAATCCTGCCCAAGAACTGGGTAGAAGCATCCTAGAATGCAAGAGTTGCGAAGCATAATATTATAAAAACACACATAACCGCCAATAATACGGCGGTTTTTTGTTATATAATAATATTTATATACTAAACCATATATACATTTATGAATCGTGAACTTCTAAAAAAAGCCATCAAAAAGTTAGTATTGCAAGAAATCACCAACAATCAGTTTGGTACACCTATTCAATCAGATAAGAAGGATTTGACTGGCGAAGAAGCACTGACCAAAGCAATGGGCAAGGACGCTAACGTAATGAAAATCCGTGGCACAGGAAAAACCGCAGGAGTGAAAGGCAATCAAGAAGTTCAACTAAGCAAAAACTGCGATCATTGTTATGACGTTGTGTCCATTACAAATGAATCCGAAAGAAAGATTGCTCGTGGTATTTCTCTTGAAGCAGCAATGGAACTTGTAAAGCAGCACGCTGAAAGTTCAGACAAGACATATGTCCAAAAAGCATATGACAAGAGTCTAAAAGGATTTGGTAAGAAGCCATCCGAAAAAGAAGAAAAGAATGAAGCCGACAAGATGGACGACGTTGATGAAGAAACTCAAGTTGAAATCGCAGATGATACTACAGTAAAGGCAGAAGAAAAAGTAGATAAAGAAAATGCTCCTATCAACAAAGATGTTGCTCCAGCCCTCGGCGGAAGCATCGTTGACAAGATTGAAAAGATTGTAGATAAGGTACTAAAAGATAAAGCAGATGCCAAGTCGGCATATCTAAAACACGATAAAAGCACAGAAAGTCCAGACAAGCTATCCGTAAAACTAAAAGACACTCCTGCTCTAAAAGAAAAGAAGGCATAAGTAATAATTGGCAATCAACAACTTATAGACCCCACACAAAAATGTGGGGTTTTTTATTGACTTCATATAAAAAGTGTACCATAGTACATACATATGAATAAGACCAAAAAGAATATGCCTACCGACACCAAGACGTTTATTGACCAGTCTGCTGACATCAAGCCCAGCAAGCTGTATATGAAGGATATCAAGTGGAAGTATCTCGTTCGCAGTGCTCTGCGTGGCAAGAATATTCTTATCGTTGGTCCTTCTGGTCACGGCAAGACATTTGCCATTCAATGCCTCGTTGATGCCCTTGGTCGCCGCGACAACTATTTTTATATCAATATGGGTGCTACCCAAGACCCTCGTGCATCTTTGATTGGCAACACTCACTTCAACAAGGAGTCTGGTACGCTGTTTGATGAGTCTCCGTTTATCAAGGCTATTCGCACTCCCAACACCATCATTCATCTTGATGAACTTTCCCGAGCCCATCCTGACGCTTGGAACATTTTGCTCACTCCGCTCGATTATATCCAGCGATATGTTCGTTTGGATGAAAAGCTCGGCAGCGAAAAGGTGCAGGTTGCCGAAGGCGTGTGCTTTATTGCCACCGCCAATGTTGGCAACGAATATACTGCTACCCGCGTGATGGACAAGGCTTTGCTTGATCGTTTCACTGTCAAGATTGAAGTTGATATTCTCTCGCAGAATACAGAGATGGAACTCATCAAGACCCACTGCCCCGATGCCAATATGAACACCATGCTGGCGGTCACAGAGATTGCTGCTGCTACCCGTGAGTTTGCTTCGCAGGGCAAGTTGAGCAAGTTTATCTCTACTCGTAGCGTCAAGGAAATGGCTGAACTTACCGTTGACGGATTCAACCTTACCGAACTTGCCGATATGGTTATTTACCCCGATTATCCGGATGATGGCGGACTTGACTCTGAACGTACTCTGGTGAAGCAAGTTGTGCAGAAGTATATCAACACAGAAGCTACTGCCGATAATCTCTATACCGCTACCGCTAACACTCCTGACGGCAGCACCCCCTTCTAATAATGAAAAAGAAATACGCAGAGTATTCCAAGTTCTGGCTTGGCGAGGACTTTTCCAAAGAAAAGCTGGATGTAGATACTACATACGGACTTATCAAATTGTCTGAGTACCGCCGTGCGGTCAGTAACTTTGTGTACATTCTTACCGGCAAGAACATTCCTGTTCGTTTTGCCGAGAAGAGTACATCAATGACTGATGGCAAGGTTGTGTATATTGGTGGCGAAATCTCCAAGGGTGAGTTTGACCCTACCGTTGGTATTGCTCTTCACGAAGCCGCACACATCGTAAAGTCTGACTTTTCTCTTATCAAGACGCTGTGGGGCAAGATTCCCAACCATCTTCTCAAAACCGCCAATGGTTTGATGAACCATAATGATATTGGCGAACTTTGTAAGTATATTCTCAACGTCGTTGAAGATAGATACATTGATGCTTGGGCATATCAGATTGCTCCCGGCTATCGTGGTTATTATCACGCTTTGTATGATAGATATTTCAATCTTCCCGAAATTGGTCAGGCCATCCATTCCGACAACTATCGTACTCCTACTCTTGCCAATTATAAGTTTCATTTTACAAACCTTGTAAATAAGAACTACGATCCAGACGCTTTGCCTGGTCTTCGCAAGATTACGGAGATGCTGGATGTTAAGAACATTCTTAGAAATGAACTTTCTACTGCTGCCAGTAGGCGAGATCTTTCTATGGAGATTGCTGAAGAGATTATCAAGAATGTTATTGATAATAACAATAACTCCAACTCTTCTCAAAAGAATAGCACCAAGTCGGAAGACGGTGATAATTCTTCTTCCGATTTCCTTGGTGGAATTGAGGATTCGGTGGATAGTATTCCAGACTCTGATGATTCCGGAGATGGCGACGACGCAAATGGCGACGACGACTCGGATGATGCCAACAATGCTGCCGATGAAGGCAAAGAGGATGCGGATAATGAAAAGTCCGATAAGCCCGCCAAGGCAGAGAAAAAAGCGTTGACCGAAAAGAAATTGGCTTCTATTGAAAAGATCATCAAGAAGCAAGAGGCGTTTATCAACAGAACCGCCGCCGTGTCTCCGTTCAAGAACAAGGTTATCAGTAAGTTGAATACACTCGAAAAGAGTGGCGTCAATATTGAAGTCGTCGGCGGTGAAGACGGCATTCCTGCCGTCGAATGTATCGTTGTTACCAATCTTACAAAGGAGCTTATGAACTCCAACGAGTTTCCATATACCAACGGCTATACGTCCTTACAAGAAAATACAATGGCCGCTCGCGGAGTGCGTAGTGGAATTGCTCTTGGTACAATGCTTGGTCGTCGCCTACAAATCCGAAACGAAGTCAAGACTACAAAATTCACCCGTCAGGATAGTGGCAGAATTGACAAGCGACTGATTGCTTCTATTGGCTATCAGAACGAAAACCTGTTCTATCAGACCAGCGTAGATAAGTACAAGAATGTTCATCTGCATATTTCTGTTGATGCCTCTAGTTCCATGGGCAGTAAGTGGGAGAATACAATCTCTACGCTTGTTGCTATTGCCAAGGCGGCTAGTATGATCAACAACGTCTCTGTGTCTATTTCTTTTAGAAGTGGAGTCAGACTGAGTACTAGACAGACTGAACTGCCGTATGTTGTAATCGCATATGATTCCAGAAAAGATAAGTTCAATAAGATTACCAGCCTGTTCCCGCTTCTTTTTCCTTCGGGTTCTACACCGGAAGGTCTGGCGTTTCAGGCCATTCTGGATCATATTCCGCAATCTACATATGAATCTGACTCGTACTTTGTGAATATTTCTGACGGCGAGCCTGCGTTTAATGTTGGTAATATTGTTTATGTTGATACGATTGCGTCCAATCATACACGCAAGCAAATCCGTAAGATGATGGAGAAGGGTACAGAAGTAATCAGTTATTATGTTGAAGCGGATAGATATGCTATGGATAATAATGTAAAGAATTTCAAGAGCATGTACGGCAAAGATTCGCATTTCATTGATGTAAAGAGTGTTGTACAGATTGCTCACACGCTTAACAAGAAGTTTTTGTCTAAGGCAACTGCCTAATGTTTTGATAAAAAGTATTTGACTTTATATATTATGTCTGTATAGTAGGTACATAATTAAGCAATACCTATGATTATCAACGAAACGGTTTCATCTCCTGTTCTCAGCAACGTTCTTGCCGCGCCCAGTCGCTTCAAGATCAAGGCTAGTGCCAAGGCGTTCAAGATTCTCTCTGGGTTCTATTCTGAACCCATTCTTGCCATTCCGCGTGAGCTTGGTGCTAATGCTTGGGATAGCCATGTAAAGGCCGGAAATACAAGCAAGATGTTTGAGGTTCATGCTCCTAATACTCTGGAGCCTTGGTTTGCTATTCGTGATTATGGCACGGGTCTTAGTGCAGAGCATATTGACTCTATCTATACTACCTACTTTGAGTCCACCAAGACTGGAGACAATGACAGTGATGGTTGTATGGGACTGGGCAGCAAGACTCCTTTCAATTATACGGATAACTTCAATGTTGTTTCTTGGCACAAGGGCAAGAAGCACGTATATAACTGCTTTATTGATGAAACTGGTTCGCCCAACATCATGCACATTTCTACTCAAGACAGCAATGAACCCAGCGGTCTTGAAGTCAAGTTCTCTGTAAAGATTGCTGACATCAATATGTGGCACACCAATATTCAGCGTGCATATAGCGTTTTTCGCTATCGCCCTGTTATTGTTGGTGCTAATATTCAATACACTGAGCACCAGTATATTATTCGCAATAACCATTGGGCACTTAGAAAGGTTGATCGCGGTTATAGTTACGGAAATCCGTGTAATGCTTATATGGGTAACTATTCTTATCCCATCAGTGTAGATGTCATCACCCGAGCCGCTTCTAATAGTAATCTGATTTCGTCTGCTGTTGCAAGGCGTATGCTCGACACTGGTGCGATTGATTTGTATTTTGATATTGGCGAACTGGAAGTCGCTCCTAACAAAGAACAGCTTCAGTATGATGATACTAATAGCAAGACTGCTAATGCTATTCTGCACGCACTTCGTCGTATGTTTGTCGAAATGTCGGAGTATGTAAAAAAGAACATGGAAGTCCCCGTTTCTTTTTGGGATGCTATGTGTGTTTATAACAAGTACAATTCGCACACCAGCGAGCACAAAGTTTTGACCAATATTCTTGGCGACATTCAAGTTTCTTATAACGGAAGTTCTGTAAATTCTAGCAACGATAATGCTCGTAGAATTATCAACAATACTTTCAAGAACGACGACGCATCCAAAAATTTCAAGATGTATAGTGTAAATTATACAAAGTCGGCTATTTGGAAGGTTGTTAGCGATGCGAATACAATCGCATTGTCTGGTAGGAAGCTGTATGTGTTTCATACCGCAAAGAATATATTCAACAAGTCCAAGGTCTTGGATTATCTCAACAAGCTTGATGATGCTACCAAGAAGAACTGCACGGTGTTTGCTATTGTTGATAATACTGCTGGCAAGAAGGTATATTCTACTCTGGTCAATTATTTTGGCTGGGACAAGACGCCATATGCGACGTTGGTTGATATTGATACTATGCCGCGTGTTGTTGCTGCTCGCAAGGCTACTACAACTGCCCGCACCGATGAAGTTCATATTGCCAACATTTCTCGCGCCTCTAAGACAAACAGAGTGAATGTTTCTTGGTCCCGCACCGCACATGATTTTGATCCCAACAATATTTACTATTATTTCAATTTTCATTACAACAATCCCAGCATTGTAAAGAACGGTGGTGAGCCGCAGGACATTTCTATGCACGTTGAGGAGTTTGTAGATATTCTAATCCAGAACAATGTGAATCTGGGAACACACATCTATGGCATCAACGTCAAGAACAAGCATATGCTTTCTGTTGGCAAGTGGATCAATATCGTTGATGCCGCTAAGAGTGTTGTGGCCAAGGATATTGCTACATACGAGCATAAGCGTTATTTGAACGGAGAGATGGAAAGTTACCAAGTACTTCAGAATCTACACGCAAAGCTGTCCTCACATCCGTCAATCATTCAGAATATCAAGAATGAAAAAACTCGTGATATGCTTATGACGTTTGTTCGTACATATACTAATCTTCATAAGATGTATAATACCTCGCCTTCCCCATCATTTCTTCATTTCCTTGGTGTTAAGAAAAAGCAGCACGCTGCTATGCCAATGAATCTTGAAGAGTTTAAGAATGTTATTAATAACAAGTACTTCAATATCCTTGATGCTATTCCTGCTTATTCTAATCAAATCGCGACTTTATATAACATTATCAACTTTATTGATGAAAAGTCATAATATCTATTGACAAAATAATAAAATCCACATAATATAATATCCGTTAAATAAAAACTATCATGAGTACTACTACCAACACTACTATTCCATATGTCATCAAGACAAATGGCTCCGTGACACTTTATCTAAACAATGAGTGTCTGACCGTTGCTACTGACCATCCCAACTATAATAAGATCATTGAGAGCATCAAGGCTGGTGATTTCTCCAATATTGATAGTCTTGTTAATGTTGCCAAGGCTATAGTTTCTTATACTTATGGCCAAGCCGTATCGGTTGTGAATGGCGAGATATTCTATAATGGATTTGCTATTCATAATACACTTACCACCCGCATTCTCAAGATGATGAGCGATGGTTTCAAGTTTGATCATATGGTCAAGTTCCTTCAGAACCTGATGCAGAATCCCAGCAAGCGTGCGGTGGATGAAACATACTGGTTCCTTGAGAACTATGGTCTGCCTATCACCGACGATGGTTGCTTCCTTGCATATAAGGCGGTTCGTAATGACTACACAGATATTTATAGTGGTAAGATTTTCAATGGCATTGGTGGTGTAGTTTCTATGCCTCGTAATATGGTGGACGATAACTATGGTATTGATTGCAGCAATGGTCTGCACGTTGGTGCTCTTGACTATGTTGTTCAGTATGGTCATTTCAAGAAGGGCGAGGCTCCTGCTGCTGGTGGTAATCGCCTGCTCATTGTCAAGGTCAACCCCAAGGATGTGGTCAGCGTGCCCAAGTATGAGGGTCATACCAAGATGCGTGTGTGTGAATACACTGTCGCTTCCGAAATTAACGACGTAATCAAGGAACTGGATAAGGTTGTTTATACCAGCAAGGCTGAAGAAATCCAGCCCGACAATGATGATTATGGCTATGGTGAAGATTATAGCGATTCTAACGACGATTTGTGCGACAATAGTGCGTGCAGTTGCTCTTCTGAGCAGAATGATTGCGACATCGTTGAGCAAGAGTATATTGCTGGAACCAACGACGGAAAGAATGATCGTTCTGCTGGTCTTGACTATGGCACAAATATGCGTTCTGAATCCAGTATGGATTATCACAACGGATATTTTGATGGCTATTATATGAACTAAAATTTGGTAAGGTAAACTAACTAAAAACAAATAACATAATTAACAATTAACATATTAAACTTATGTCTAATAAAAAGAAGAATACAATAAACATCGAGTGGCCCACAAACCGCCACTTTACTATCGACGACATCCAGAACTTGTATCCGGATGCTGTGAACATCACTCTTCGTTTTAGAGTGAATAAGGCAGTTGAAAGCAAGCAGATCGTTGCTATCGGTAAGATCAAGCCTGCTATTGGTCGTCCTAAGATGGTGTTTGCTTCGGCAAATCCTTCCAAGGAAGTCCTTGATGCTGCCAAGGCTGCTGGCGTCATCTTCAACGACGAGCCCAAGGCCGCTATTACTGTTGCCGAAGTCAAGTCCGAAAAGAAGACTAAGGCTACATCGACCTCGGTTCCTGCGGTGAATGTTGCCGCTAGTTAATAAATAACAAAGGTTATATGCGAGAACCGTTGAGGCAAAAACCTCAACGGTTTTCTATTTATATGCATAAAAGACTGGTCAAAGGTAATTTTGATCTCTAATATAGGTTATATATGATTGACGCAATAATAGAAATAATTAAATCTTGGCACGGCGCTTGGCAGTTTGTATTCTTATTCGGCACGGCGTTCTTATTTATGGTAGTGAATGTATCACTGATAGATCTAATATCATCATTTTTCAATAATACATTACCGATATTGTTGAGAGGATATCCACCAGCACATTTGTCTGAAGAAAAGGAATCGGAAAAAGGCGATGATTAAACTTGTTATTAGTTCCGATGATACCTGCTTGGCGAAGTATATAGACAAGCCAATAGTATCATTATATCCACGCACAAAGATAAATGTTGTATGTGGAAGCTGTAATTTAACATTTGCTACAAATAACTATATACCGGACAAAAACAGGTATATATCAAATTGTCCGCAGTGTGGTAAATGGAATAGGCTAAATTTATATACTATGGGGGTAAAAGAACGGCGTTTTTTGACCATCTCTTGATAGTTATAATAATACAAGAATGAGTCTATTTATAAAAAGAAACCCGCCACCGGATGGTAACCCAAATGGTATTATATATGCACCACAAGGTGCATTATTTTTCAAAAGTGGCTCATTTTATAAAATTAATTATTCTGGTTCTAAGAGCGGTGGGAGTTGGGAAAATGTATTTTTTCAAAGAACCACGGCAAATTTTATATATAAAACTCTACAGGATATTGGTTTGTTGAGACAGATAGAAACTGGTTCGTTTTTTTATGTAAAAAATACTTCGGAAATTTCAAATACTGGATGGAAGTTTGTAAGCAATAAACGTCCGTTGACACTTCTTCCTCCTACTGCAACTCCAACCCCAAGCCCAACTCCGACACCTTCTCCTACCCCAACCATCGGTCCTACTCCAACGGTATCCCCGAGTCCAACTACTTCGCCTACGCCAACTCCAACCAGAACTTCAACGCCAGTTCCTACGCCAACCAAGACTCCGACGCCAACTCCAACAACAGCCTCGCCAACATCCACGCCAACCAAGACTCCGACGCCAACTCCAACAACAACCTCGCCAACATCCACGCCAACCAAGACTCCGACGCCAACTCCAACAACAGCCTCGCCAACATCCACGCCAACCAAGACTCCGACGCCAACTCCAACAACAGCCTCGCCAACTAATACTCCGACGCCAACCAATACGCTGACCTCTACGCCAACCAAGACTCCAACATCAACACCGACCAATACGCCAACACCTTCACCGACTCCCGAGTTTAGTTTATAATGTTTATTTTAATAGGTTATATAATAAAATGCCCAAGAAAAAATATGATTTAACAGTTATAATTCCGACGTACAAAAATACAAAATTTTTGACGGAATGTATTGAGTCCGTCTTAGTTTCTGCAAAAAAATGTGCAAATTATGAAGTGTTATTGGGAATAGATAATTGCTATGAAACACTAAATTTTATTTCCGATAAAAAATTCTTATTGAAAGAAGAAGTAAAAATATTTTTTTTCCCAAAAAACGTAGGACCATATGTAATAAGAAATACTTTGGCACAAAAAGCAAAGTACGAAAATATATTATTTTTTGATTCCGATGACGTTATGATGGATCATATGTTAGAAACATTATTGAGTAAATTTGATAATAAAAAAATCTTAAAGTTTAAATTTTATAATTTTAATAATGAAAAGACATATTATGATGTAGAAAACTTGATGCTTTCTCCCATATTTGGACACGGTGTATTTTTAATAAAAAAGAATAGTTTTTTTGATATGAATGGATTTTTGCCTTGGCGATGTGGAGCAGATACTGAATTTTCTGAAAGATATGAAGGAAACGGAAATGTAATTTATAAAATAGATGTTCCTTTATTTTATAGAAGATACCACGACAGTAATATAACAAAATCAGCAGAAACTTCGATGGAATCAGAGGAAAGACAAAAAATAAAACAGATTATTTTAGATAAAAGAAAAAATAAATCTTGGCAACCGCCAATATATATGACAATATCGCCTTGTGCTCAAATATTATGAAAGAGAAAATAGACCTAATAATAGGATTTGGTGAGATTGGAAAATCTTTGTATAATGTACTGAAGGAAAAATACACCGTAGAAACGGTCGATACTGACACTAATAGCACAATTAATAAATGTGAAGTAATGCATATCTGTTTTCCCTACAGCAAAGAGTTTGTGCGCGAAGTTAAAAGATATAAGAAGTTATATAAGCCAAAGTATACTATCATTCATAGTACGGTTCCGATGAAAACCGCCAAGAGATGTAAAGCATACTATTCTCCGGTGCGTGGCATACATCCACACTTGGAACAGAGCTTAAAGACATTTGTCAAATATTTGGCTCCAAGATGCGAATACTTGGTAAAGTATTTTAGCGAAGTTGGTATAACAATAGAAGAACACGATAGTCAAGAATCGCTTGAAGTTATGAAGTTGTATTGCACAACTTTATATGGATTGAATATAATCGCAGAAAAGGAAATATACAATTTCTGTAAGAAGCATAATCTCGATTTTGATATGGTATACTCAAAATCAAATCAAACATACAATGAAGGATACGAGAAGTTGGGATTTCCACAATATACACGATATAATCTAAAGCACGTTGATGGAAAGATTGGCGGACATTGTGTTATACCAAACTGCGATTTGCTTAAAACCGACATTGCCAAATTCATAATCAAGAAAAATAAAAAGTTATGAAACATATAATAACAACTCGGTGCAGTTTCGAAGATGATTCGTTGTTCAAAAAATATTTTGAAGTAATGCGTAAAATATATATACCGTCATTGCGCTCTCAAACGGTTAAAAATTTTGAACTTTATATTTCTACTAACAGAAAGACAAATAAGCATCATAAAGATTTAATTTCAAAAGAATTTGAAGGTAGTGGAATTAATATATTATTTGATATATCTGATATAAAATCTTATCTATTGCGAGAAAAATATAATATTCAATCTCGTCACGACTGTGATGATTGGATGGCTCCCACATATGTAGAAAAAATTCAGCAAGTATATGCGGAAAACATAGATAAATATGATGAATTTATTATACATGCACAGCCCTGTAAATATGATATAGAAACTGGACAAGACCATAAATGTTCTTTGTATACAAACACTCGTACATCAATGTTTGTATCGCTTTGTCAAAAAGTCCCATCAAAACATATTTTTTTAAAAAAACACGCAGATTTTCCAGAAATTGTACCGACTGTATTTAGTTTGGGAGAAGGATTAGTAAAACTTGTTATACACAAAAATAACAGATTATCAAAAATTTCTTAAGCAAAAAATGAATAAAAAAATAGATATAATTATGCCAGTGTGTGGAAATAAAAGTGTAGTTGAAAGATGTTTAAATTCTTTACTTCCTATCCACGAACATTTTGATTTATATATATACAATAGCGAAATTTCGGATCAAGATGGTACAACTGCATTTTTAATAGAAAAACAAAAAGAATACGGGTTTAATCTTATATGCGGAAAAACTCTACGACACTGGGAAGCGGTCGATGTATTGATGAGTCATGTTAAATCTCAGTGGATATTGCATCTAGATTCCGACGTTTTTGTATTAGATAAAAATATTTTTAATGTATTATCTGAATTGACTTTAGACAAAAATATAAAAGTACATGGAATGGTTCAACAAAATCATTTTGTTCCAACATTTCGACCCGTACCAAGCAGTAAGAATATGTTACTAAAGTTGTTATTGCCAAGAGTATATTCTTGGATGGTATTGTTTGATAGACAATTTTATAATTCTAATGATGTCGATTTTAAACCGATGCGAATCAACGTTCGTGATAAATTTCAAATTATTTCGAAGAATACGGTCGGAGTCAGTACAGAAAACGATGAGTATAAATGTCCTGCACATTTACCACCGGAATTTAACAACCAGCCGATAAATTTAACCATAATTGCTGATACGGCGTGGAAGTTATATTGGAGTGCAATGCAATTTGATGTATTTTCGAGGTTTTCCGATACTGTGATAAAATCATTTATTCACTTTGGCGCATCGTCTGTAACATGGAAGGGTGAAAGAGACAGAGAGCGCAGAGAAAAAATAGTGGCGGAAAGAAACGCACTGAACGAGAAAAGAATCAAAGCCCGCCAAGAACATTTTAAAAATAGGAAAAAACTATGAGAAGAGCACAAATTATAAATAAATTAATTGAAGTTAATAATTATACTTCATATCTGGAAATTGGAGTTCGTGGAGGAAAAACTACAACCCAAATCAAATGTCAACAAAAAGTCACGGTTGACCCGAACCCAGTAAACTTCCCTGTTACATATCAAACCACATCGGATGAATTTTTTAAAATAAATACTGGTATGTTTGATATGATCTTTGTTGACGGTTTGCACCAAGACGACCAAGTTTATAGAGATATTGTAAATTCATTGAACTGTCTAACGGTTGGTGGCACCATACTTGTACACGATTGTTTACCACCCACCGAGCTATCTCAAAGTCATACGCCAGTATTGGGAACGTGGTGTGGAACTGTGTGGAAAGCGTTCGTAAGACTACGAGCCACAAGGCCAGATTTATTCATGACAACAATAAACACGGATTTTGGGTGTGGGTTAATCCGAAGAGGAAGTCAAACTTGCATAGAGATGCCAGCATCCTTTGATTTTAAATCTCTACAGGAAAATAAAGAAGTTTGGTTAAATTTAATAAGTTTAGACGAAGCAACAGAGAAATTTTTTAAATAATGTCGATTTTTTTAAATTTAATAAGATCTGATAAACAAAAAATTGCATTTTGTTTTTTGACATACGATAATCTTCAAAAGGAAGAAGAATGGATTAATTTTTTTAAAAAAGGATTGGACAGGGCGAGTATATATGCGCATTTCAAATACTTGCCCAACGTAACTCAATATATTCTAAGAAAATATAAGACAAGTAAAAAAACTAACACGGAATTGGGAAGCTTTGGAATTTTGAGGGCAACAAATATTTTGTTGGAAGACGCATATGCGGACCCAACTAATGAATATTTCGTTTTGTTGTCGGACTCGTGTATACCCTTATATAGTTTTGATTTTATATATAAAAAATTATTTTCAGACGCCAAATCTTGGATTTATTATTATAAATGGAACAGCGAAGAGAATAAAAATAGATTTTTAACTTTACCAAGAGAAAGTGAAATAAATATTGATAATTTTTACACACAAGCCCAGTTTATGGTATTGTCCAGAAAACATGTAAAAATTATTTTAGAAAATGATTTATCTGCTAATTTTCGGAGGATGAAATATCCATATAAACACTACTATATAAATTTATTAAAAAAATTTGATCCAAACTTCGATGAAAATAATATTTGTTATCCATCAACGGCTAATGGAGCGAACGACGCGATAAAAGACAATATTTTGTGTGTAGAATCTGCAAAAAATATAGATTCTAGAGTGTCTGGATCGGAGTATACAAGTATAGTAAATGAATCTAATTCTTCTTTATTTTTTAGAAAAGTGCATCGTGATACATATATTAAAAAAACGTATTTTGATAAAATTTATTGTGTAAACCTAGAATCCAGACCGGATAGATGGGAAGCTGTCAGAAAAAGATTTGAAAAGGTGGGAATAAATGTGTCCAAATTCAATGCAGTGGATGGAAATAACTTACCAGAAGAATATAAAAATTTTATTGAGAATAATAAAAAATTGGCAGAGCCGTATTCAATAAAATCTAATCAAGTATTGGGATGTTTATTGAGTCATTTGAGTATTATAAAAGAGGCAAAAGAAAAAAAATACAAAAAAATATTGATATTTGAGGATGATGTATATTTCTCAAAAGATTTTCATAAGAAAATATCAAACTTGGAAGATGTTGATTGGAAACTTTTATATTTGGGATCTAGTCAACTTGATTGGTCAAATATAGAATATATAAAAGATTTTTATCTATCAAAAAAGTCTCTCGGAACATTTGCCTTCGCGCTAGATCACAGAATATATGATGATGTAATAAACATTATATCTTCCATGAAGAAGCCCGTTGATAATCTTCTTGCAGACGTTCAAGATATGAATAACGGATATTGCTTCACTTTTTATCCGAATATAGTGATTGCGGATGTAGGAGATTCTAATATCAGATCTCCAAGAGATATGGTATCATACGGAACCCAGTCTCGTTGGAAATTGTCCAATTTTGATATTCCAGAGTCTCTTTTGAATATTAATACGAACAATCCGGAACCCAGAAAAATGGATAGAGATTTGGCCTTAAAAAACTTAATTAATTTGGATAAATTGTTCAAATCTATAAACGTTGAATATTGGATTTCTTGCGGAACATTGTTAGGATTTTATAGAAACAATGATTTTATTAGTCATGACGAAGATACAGACGTATGTATACCAAGTAAGTATTTGAATAAAAATTTAATAGAATCTATAAAAAAATCTGGTTTTAGTATAAAAAATAAATTCGGAAGAATATCTGATGGGTTTGAGCTGTCTATACACAAGAATGGAATAAAAACGGATTTATTTTTTGTATATGAAAGAGATGATAAATGGTATCATTCAGTGTATTCGGGGTTTGGTCAAAAAGAAAAAATAAAACATGATTATGTGTTTTCTCCGTTTAAAATAGTTAAGAAAAAATTTTTAGGCTACACATTTTCAGTGCCGGATAAAATCGAATCGCATTTGATAGAACACTATGGAGAAAATTACAAATATCCGGCGAAAAGTTGGAAGTATCATGAAAGTCCTCAAAATATATTTCACACAAATATAAAAGTGTCTATACAAGATACCATATTAGATTATGACACTTTAATGAACGGAAGTGTAAATGAAAAAGTGACTTTACTTATAAAATCCTTTATGAGAAAAACTTGTGTGGATAAACTTATAGAATCTATAAGAAAATATTATCCAAAAATAAAAATTGTGATTGTTGACGATAGTGAACCAAAATTAAATTTTGATTATGACGAAAACATAAAAACCTATAATACAGACTTTTATGTTGGTTCGAGTGCGGGAAGAAATTATGGAGTTGACAGAATAACAACTCCGTATTTTGTACTGTTGGACGACGATTTTGAATTTATAAATGATACCGACTTAAACGAAATGCTTCGAGTCATTGAATCTAATGACGTAGACCTTATCGGTGGTCAAGTTATTCAATCTAACACTTTACTAAAATATTTTTCAAATTTTTATTATAATGAAACTACAAGCCATATACTGTGTGTAAATGAACATGAAAAAAATAAAGAATATAATAGTTGTGATTTAGTTTTAAACTTTTTTATTGCAAAGACTGAAAAAGTTAAGTCGGATTGTCGTTGGCCGGAAGAACTAAAAACCACAGAACATCTTGTATATTTTTATATACATAGAAACAAATGGAAAATAGGATTTATTGATAATGCTGTTATAAATCATGCTAGATATAGAGATATACAATATAATTCATACAGATCCAAGGGGAAGATGTATCTAAATGAATGGATGAAAAATAATAATATAAATAAAATAACAACCCCCACGAATGTAGTGTTTGACATAAAATGAATAAAGGTTATTGGGAAAATATATATAAAAAAAATATTGTTCCGACAAAAGGAAGTAATTTTGCTAAATTTGTATTTAGATATATAAAACAAAATAACCTAGAAGGATGTATGTTGGACGTTGGTTGTGGAAATGGGAGAGATACTTTATATTTTAACAAAAATGGAATATACTGTGTTGGTATAGACAGAGCGGCAAAATATTCAAAACATTCAAACATATTAAAACGAGATATCTTAAACGCAGAATACGAAAAATACGAATTTATATATGTAAGGTTTTTGGTACATGCAATCAGTGAATATAAGTTAGATGCTTTATTGGAAATTTTAAAAAAATGTAAAAGTATAATATTTATAGAAACCAGATCTACGAAAGGAATTACTCTTGATGATAAAATAAAAATATCATTCAATTCTGGCATTGGTGGTGCCCATTTTAGAATGTTATATTCAAAAAAATATTTGACAAATAAGTTTAAAAAAAAATATAATATTCTGTATGTATCAGAAAGAAAAAACTTTGCGAAATATAATTCCGATAATCCATACTGTCTTCGATATATAATTGTACCTAAATAATCTATTGACATATTTATATCCTGTGGTAGTATGTTGGTATGTATCAAGCCATATTCTATGATCGCAAGGCCAACTTTGTTCATGTTTGGGATGACCAAAATGGTTATGCCAGAGTGAAGTATGTGCCATATGCGTATAAAAAGAAGAAGGGTGGCAAGTATAAGTCCATTTATGGTCAAGAACTTGAGCGAGTTGAGAAGTTTAATCCGCGAGATTCTTCACTGCTTGAGTCGGATGTTCCTGTTGAAACTCGTTTTCTGATAGATGTTTATGGAAGCAGCGACGATGTATCATCTAATCATCGTCTTGCGGTGCTTGACATCGAAGTGGATTCTACTGGCGGATATCCTAATGTAGAGAATCCTGTGCAGAAGATTACTGCTATTGCGTTGTGCGATGTGGCAAATAATAAGTATTATTGCTTTGTTCTTGATGAAGAAGGTGTTGTAAAAGATGGCGTGATGCACGGTGCGGAAGTAACTGCGTATCTGCACGAACAAGATTTGCTCAAGGCGTTCTTGACCAAGTGGAGAGAAGTCAATCCTACTATTGCTACTGGATGGAACATTGACGGCTTTGACTTTCCGTATCTTCACGCTCGACTGCTCAAAGTGTTTGATGAAGAAACCGCTGGACAGTTGTCTCCTATTGGAGTTTGCTATTTCAACAAGTTCAAGAACAAGATGACTATCGCTGGCGTGAATACGCTGGACTATATCTTGTTATATAAGAAATATAGCCAGAAGAACTTGCCCAACTATCGACTTGATACTGTTGCCAAGGAAGAACTTGGTGTTGGTAAGGTTGATTATGATGGCTCTCTTGACAACTTGAAGAAGACCGATATCAACAAGTTCATTGAGTATAACTTGCACGACATTGTGCTTGTTCGTAAGATGAATGACAAGTTGCAGTTTATCGACCTTGCCCAGAGTATCTGCCACGTTTGTCATACGGGTTATGAAGAATTCAGCATTTCCAGCAAGATTCTTGAAGGTGCGTTGCTTACATATCTTCGCCGCAAGAAACTTGTTGCTCCAAACAAGCCACAACAGAAAGATGACGAAGACTCTGTTGGAGATGACGACGATGATAGCGAAGAAGGATTTGTTGGTGCGTATGTAAAAGATCCTGTACCTGGCCGATACGATTGGGTATGTTCTGCTGACATCAACTCGCTGTATCCCAGCGTGATCATGAGCATCAACATCTCTCCCGAGACCAAGATGGCAGTAATCAATAACTGGAGTGCAGAGAAGTTTGCCAAGCAGACAGAAGATGTTGTCGATTTTGCCGACGATAAATATACATACAAGCAACTCAACACGTTCTTTGCGGAAAACAACCTGTCTGTAAGTGCCAACGGGGTGGTATATGATCAGAAAAAGATTGGTTGTATTCCAGATATTCTAAAGAAGTGGTTTGCTGAACGTGTAGAATACAAGAACAAGATGAAAGAAGCGTCTGATAGTGGTGACAAGGCTGCTACTGCATTCTGGAAGCGTCGCCAGCAAGTGCAGAAGATTCTGCTCAACTCGCTGTATGGTGTTCTTGGTCTGCCGATTTTCAGGTTCTATGATCTTGACAATGCCTCCGCCGTTACACTTACTGGTCAGGAAATCATCAAGACCAGTGCCAAGTTTGTAAATGCTCGCTTCAACAAACGCTGCGATACAAAAGACAAGGACTATGTAATCTATATTGATACTGATTCGCTGTATCTTGACATCAACTCTCTTGCCAAGCACGAGAAGATAACAGATATCAAGCCATATGCTATCAATACTATCAATGAGGTTGCTGACGGCTTGAATGACTTTTACAAGGTAATGATGGTAAAGATGTTCAATAGCACAGACAATCGCATCAAGATTGCTCCTGACGTTGTTGCTCAAGCCGCATTTTGGATTGTCAAGAAGCGTTATGCCATGCTCAAGGTGTATAATATGGAACTGAGCAAGGACACAAACGATATTGAAATCAAGGGTCTGGACGTTGTGCGTTCAAGTTATCCTAAGAAGTTTAGAGATTTTATGAGTTCGGTGCTGGAAGACATACTGCGTGGTACAGACAAGAAGCAACTGGATAAGAAGATTCTGGACTTCAAGTCGTCTATGAAGTCGTTCAACCTTGAAGACATTGCCAAGAATACTTCTGTTCGGTTCATCGCCAATACCGACGCCAAGACAGATTTCAATCCCAAGGATAGAGAACTATTTCACTTCGTTGATGGTTCTACTGCTCAGTGTAAGGCTGCGCTCGCATATAACGATATGCTAAAGAGATATAATCTTACAGAAACAGAACCCATTATGAGTGGCGGAAAAATCAAATGGGCATATGTAAAAAGCAATCCATTTGGCTTGGATGGACTTGCGTTCAAGGATGATGGTAAAGACCCCAAGATTGTTATGGACTTTATCAATCGGTATATTGACCGTAATCGTATCTGGGATGCTGAGTTAGAAAAGAAACTCAAGCACTTTTATGAAGCACTAAACTGGACATTATACAGCGAAGATGAAGAAGCAATCAGTGAGTTCTTTGCTTTTTGACATTGACAAACCATACATTTTATACATCATATAAACACTACTACTATGAATAAATCAGAACTAAACAAGTTCATTGACCTTTACAATCTAAACGGAACTATTGAGTCTGTGAAGATTGTATCTGACGGAAGTGCCATCAAGACGAACTTCGTATCCGAGGATCGTACTCTTGCCGGTATTGTTTCCTTTTCCAACATCAAGATTGACAACGGCGAGTATGGCATTCACGATACTGCCCAAGTCAAGAAGATGATTGGTGTGCTGGACGAAACTATTGAAATTGCCGTGAATAAGATTGATGACCGACCCATCAGTTGGTCTGTGTCTGATGGCTCTACTGACTCCACGGTATTGCTGGCGGACCTGTCTATTATTCCATCTGCCCCCAAGGTCAAGGAAATCAAGTCATATGACGTTGAGATTCCTATGGATGATATTTTCATTGAAAAGTATATCAAAGCCAAGAATGCTCTGCCGGAAGTTGAGACATTTACTCTTCTTATGAACAAGAAGAACAAGATGGAACTGGTGATTGGATATAGCAACATCAACACCAGTCGCATCAAGTTGGATGTGTCTCCGATTGCTGGCAAGGACAAGTTGGATAAGCACATCAGTTTCAATGCCAACTATTTCAAGGAGATTATCAGCAAGAGTCGCGGTCTTGGCGGAGTTATCTTCAAGGTCGCCGCCGCTGGCATTTCCAATATCACATTCAAGAACAAGGACTTTGAGGCGTCCTATTTCCTCATCAAAAAGGAGATTGACAACTAAAATGAACTTTCTTGAAGAGACCGAAAATACAAACACCAACATCGAGCATTCACTTTGGTGCGAAAAGTATCGCCCCACAAGTTTGGCTGATTATGTTGGCAACGACGTTCTGAAGGAAAAGGTAAAGCAATATATCAACGAAAATGACATACCACATCTACTCTTATATGGTGGCGCTGGAACTGGCAAAACTACTCTTGCGAAACTTATCACGAAGAGCATCAAGTGTGATGTACTCTACATCAATGCTTCGGATGATAACGGTATTGATACGATTCGTGTAAAGATCAAGAACTTTGCTTCTACCATTGGCTTCAATGGCTTGAAGGTCATTATTCTTGATGAGGCCGACTATTTGACCGCTGCTGGTCAGGCAGGGCTGCGTAATACGATGGAGACATATAGTATGAACACTCGTTTCATACTTACTTGTAACTATCACGAACGCATCACCGAACCTATTCAGTCTCGTTGTCAGTCTTATGCCATTCATCCTCCCACCAAGAAGGATGTTGCCGCCAACCTTGTAAAGATTCTACAAAAGGAAAATGTCAAGTTTGATAAAGAAAGTGTTGTATTGCTCGTCAATAGTCATTATCCAGACATTCGTGCCATTATCAATACCGCACAGCGTGGAGTAATCAATGCTGAACTAAAACTTGCCAAAGAAGATGTATTACAGGGTGATATCAAGTCCAAACTGATTGATATGCTCAAGAATACAAACAAGAAACAGGCATTCACAGACATTCGCCAACTTGTGGCAGACAACAGCCTAAAGAACTTCAGCGATCTTTATACAGAGATGTATGAAAAGGTTGATGTATATGCCGGTAATGCTCAAGGTGAAGTTATTCTTGCTCTCGCAGAAGGTCAATATCAAGAAGCATCTGTGGCAGACAGAGAAATATGCTTTATGGCAACTATTTATAAGGTACTAACAATCACCAAATGATATGAAGTTAGCCGACAATCCTAAACTTGAAGCAAGAGTCCAGTCACGCATCAAAGTGTGGAAAAATACACCACAGGGCGAAGACTTGCACGAATCTTTGGGATTGTCGCTTGAAGAATATGCTTTGTTCGTTATAAAGAACGAAGTGCCAGACAACTATCAACTACCAGAATAATATGTATACCGCTGTTGTATTAGACGAAAAGTCGCATCTAAAGCTTACCAAATGGGCAGATGACAATATCAAAGTAAATGGTGTTAGATTGCCTATTCTTGTGCGTGATAATGGTTGGGAAATGATCTGCCATCATATGACCATAAGTATGGGCAATGCTCCCGAGTTTATAAAACAATATCTTGGCACCAAGCAAAAACTTGATATTACCCATTATGGTGTCAGCGAAAAGGCTATTGCCGTAAGAGTAGTTGGTTTTTATAGCAAGAATACTATACCGCATATTACTGTTGCAGTAAATAGACAAATCGGTGGCAAGCCTGTGGATAGCAACAAAATAACAAACTGGACGCCAGTTGATGGATTGATTACACTAAGCGGAGAAGTAAAAGAAGTGTCATGAAAATAACAGACGCTGTATTTTTTACAGACAATAAGGTTGTTAGATTAGAAGCGGGCGAAAAAAAGTATTATCTTACCGACAATGGTAAGATATACGACATGCATCCTGTAAATGTGATGGCAGAAGAAATCAAAGGCGATGAAATGAAGAAAATCAAAGCACTTGCCAAGCAGGGTGGATATAAAAACGACACTGAAGTAAAGAAGTGGTTGTAATATAAAAAGCCCGCCAAATCGGCGGGCTTTTTGTTAGCGTATTTCGAATACTGTTAAGTTTGGACCATCCGCTTCACCAAACTGAAAATTTCCGCCAGTTATTGTCGTCACCTTTAGAGCATATGTATATGTTCCTGCGGGAGGATTATCTATACAAGTTATTCCAAATGGACTATTCTCGTTTGAAGCGTCGCCTTCTGCTTGTATTTTCTTTCCAATTGCAGTGCTTCCTCTATATAATTGAAATATACAAAACGCACCGGCGCTCAGATTATTTGCATCTCCTGTACAAGAAACAAATACGGGATTTCCCGTGGTAGTTATTGAAACATTAACAACGGATGCAGGAGTAGTTACGCTGCTTGCTATTGTTATACTTCCTGTATCTGATTGTGCATAGTTTGAAGTAAATCCATACTGAGTAGGTAAAGATCCTGTAATCAGTTCATTATTTGGTCCTGGTACGATTGGTAGGCTCATATGATGTTATGTTTTATAGTTTAAAATCCAATCAAGAACTTTCTTGAGTGTTTCTGCTCTGTTTGCTCCATCTATTGATTGTATCGGTTTCTTTTTGGATATTTTCAAATTGTATATATCCGCCTTATTGTCGCTTACCATACCAACTTTGATTTTGGTATAATCAACTGTAGAGCCCCTATCTTTCTTTGCTTTGGCGATCTTTGGTGGCAGAAAATACACTTTTTGATATCTTTCCGCATTTTCTATTGTATCAACAACCTGTTGTGGATTAGTGAACTTGAATCTTGGTCCAGACGATAGTATCTTGATCGTGTTCATCACTGAGTTGATGTTTGGATCTATTGCCATTACTGTGCTGGCAGCATCTCTGGCATATTCCATAACATCTTCAAACTTGGCGAACTTGGCAGCAGGCTCATCATATCTTTCACGTATATTTACCCAAGCAAGTGCCTGTAGCTGATATGATGTTAGTCCAATCTTATTGGCCTCTTCGTGTAGTATCTTTACAAGGTTCTGACGGATATAATCGTCTCCGAACAGCTTCATTACTATTTTGTTTACAATGGCATTCTTTTTCTTTTCGAGTGCTTTCTTTTTCTTAGCAAGCATTTGTTCTTCCGGCGAAAGCTTTGGTTTCTTTGGCTTTGCTTCATCGACCTTTTCTTCTTCGTCCTCATCGTCGGGAATATGATCAATCCAATCTGTGATGTCATTTTCAACCATGTTCTTCAATGGCTCATCAAAGAACACGCGAATCATCCAACGGTCGATGGTAGCAGGATCAATCTTGCCTGCCCATTTTTTGCCAGGAAATATAAGATTGATAAGGAACGAGTTGATCTTTGTGCCGCTGATGGTAAATACACCAGATTCAAGATCTTTGTATAGTTCTTCCTTTGTTACATTCCCATTATGCTGTAGATAATACTTCACATATGTATTGAAGTTTGGAATCTTGGCATTTGATACGGTGATTTCACTAAAGATATCATCTTGACCTTTCTTGGCACCCTTTTCAATTTTTTTTCCGGTATAATCTTTCTTGGGTAATAGTAGAGTGGCATATGCACTATTTGGATATTTTGCCAAGAACGCCAGATCTTTATCTTTTAGATTGCTCTTTACATTGGCGGCAATATCAGAAAGTGCCTGCTTACCTTCTTCACTACCAAAATCTTTCTTTACTGCGGTGTATAGTTTAGCGGCTTCAAGAATGTTTTGGTCAAGTGCGGTGTTGGCAGAACAATAGCCACACGCTGCCAAGAACAAACAACCATCACTTTCTCCCATATTTTCAAACACAAGCTTATTGAAGTTATCATACCAGTAGGCATATGTATCAAGCTTGGTTTTCATTTCGCCAGGCGCCTGCAAGTATTGATCAACTTCCCGCTTTAGATTATTCATGGTAATCTTTACAGGAATGCTTACTTCTACTTTCTTATTATCAACGATAAAGTCTATCTTTACTGGAAATGTATCCTGTGTTCTGAACGAAGGACTTACAAGTTGGTCATAAAATCCTTTGCCGCTAAGTGCTTCTTTTAATAGAGAAAGTAGTGAAATCATATATGTTTGATTATAATAAATATATATCAAGGGCTAAAAACATATTGACAAAAGGTTATTATAGTGTATGGTAATAGCATTATGGACCGAAAACTGGCATCTATTCAACTTATCAAAGAACTGAACCCTATAAATGGAGCAGATGCTATTCTTTGTGCCAAAGTTCTTGGTTGGGAATGTGTTGTAAAAAAGAATGAGTTTCAATCCAACGACAAGTGTGTATATTTTGAGATTGACTCTGTACTTCCTATCGCAAGTTGGAATGATCATCTTCGTAAGGAAGTAGATAAGAAACTGCGTGTAAAAACTATTCGTCTTCGCGGTCAACTTTCGCAAGGATTGGCATTGCCGCTTTCTATTCTGCCCCAAGGTGAATATGAAGTTGGTCAGGATGTTACATCGCTTGTTGGTGTTGAAAAATATGAACCTGTTGTACCTGCTCATTTGAGCGGAATGGTCAAAGGAAACTTTCCATCTTTCTTACACAAGACAGATGAAGTTCGTCTGCAATCTGAACCAAATGTGCTTGTTGAAGCAAGCAACAAGGGATTGGTGCTTATTGGCACACTAAAGATGGACGGCACAAGTTTTACAGCATATCGTCGTGATGATGAGTTTGGTGTATGCTCTCGCAATCTCAACCTGAAAGAAACAGAAGATAATGCTCATTGGAAGATGGCTCGCAAGCTCAAACTTGAAGAGATTCTTCGTAGTGAAGATCGCAACCTGTGTATTCAAGGTGAAATGGTTGGACCGGGCATACAAGCAAATCGTCTTGGTCTCAAAGAGATTGACCTATATCTGTTCAATCTATACGATATTGATAGTGGCAAATACTTGAGTTATAATGAACTTACTAATTTTGCCGCCAAACATAATCTAAAAGTTGTACCAACCGTTGCCAACAATTATGATTTTGGTACTGGCGGTACAACAACCGTAGCAAGAATGCTTGAAGTTGCCAATGAACTGAACTATAACAACGGTACTCCCGCTGAAGGTATTGTTTGGCGTCCACTTGTTGAAACATACAGCGATGTGCTAAAAGGCCGCTTGAGTTTCAAGACAATATCAAACCGCTTCTTGGAGAAATACAAAGAATAAAATGAAAGAAACCAAAGAAAACGTGTATATCCTCAATCGTCTTGGATTTGAAAAAGACCAATATGGTTGGTATTCAAACAAAGATGATTGGGCATTTGATATTGAAAGTATGCCAAACTTCAAAACTTTATTGAAGCGACTTCGAAAGAGTCATTACAATGATGGTTATGATGATTGCGAGAAAAAGAAACATAGAAAGTTTCGAGCACCAACGGATAGATAATATCAAACCAAAATATAAAAAATGAAGAACGCATACGCAGAACATCATTTCGCTGAAAATGAACGACTTGTTCATATTCCTACGGGAAAAATGGCGACATATACAGGTACAAGGAAACAAGTAAAAGGCATACAGTTTGACTCTATCAAGTTTGATGATGGTCATACTTTCTTTTATTATCCGTATGAGATAACTGAAAGGTTTAGGCGGTTATACAATAATGAAAAAAGTGCTTGACTTTTACTTTATATAAATGTATATATTATTAGTAAACTACACATATGAAAAATACACTAATGTCCGTGGTTCTGTTATTGTCTGCTACACAAACGTTTGCCCAGTCCGACTTATTTGGGCGAAATGCTGATACTGGTGCGATTGTTGGAGGAATTGTTGGTGCCGTAGTTGGTCATCATAATGGCAATGCGTGGAAGGGCGCAGCAATTGGCGCAGGAGTTGGCCTTGCCGCTGGAGCAATTGCCGATAATAACCAGTATAGACACCAGCAAGTTCATTCTCAGGTAGTATATGGAGAACCGCGCACAATTCACGATTCGCCTTCGTTTGACGACTATTACAATCAGCCGAGAACAATCTACGTGCCGCCCCCCAGAGTTGTTTATACACAGCCTCACTATGGTTATTCTCATCGAGAAGTCGTTGTTGTTCAGCAGCCAATTGTAATTGAACAGCGAGTGTGGTCAGGTTCTGGTTGCTGGGTATATTCATATCACGGCTATCGTGATAATAGAGGACATACTCATTATCGTAGCAACACGCCGTTTCAGCGCAGATATGAGCATAGTCGTCGTAGATAAAAAATCTTATTGACTTTTGATTATTTCTGCTCCATAGTTATATTTATAGTAATAAATGAATAGCACATCACATAACCAGTATCGCAATACAAGCTCCAATTGGGTTCGCTGCTTTATCGCACAACCATCCATTGGAGCCGTTGAAGGCGATACAAAGGAGGGTGTGGCTTAAAGGAGAAAAGTAAATTTTCCAACCTATAAAGCCCCACCCGTAAAAAAGGTGGGGTTTTTATTTGGAGAAAAACGAAAATAGTGTTTGACAAAGTATAAAAAGTGTGTAGAGTGTTAGTTGTTCTTTAGAAAAATCAATTTTGTTAGGTATAGAGGTAAAAGCGCACCTTTAAGCGTTAAAATAGCCACCGGACTCATAATAGCGAGGACCGTTTTGTGGGAGGCAAATCAACAAGTTTAGGTTAGGACAGTGTTAGGGATAACTTGTTGTGAGCACGAAGTGAATATATTGTTCTTATAAATGAAAGAATATATCAATAAGATGGGTAATCAACCCCGTTGAGATATATTCTTTTAGTGTTCCGAGTTTTTACAAACCTCCACGCGGTTCGGAATGGGAAATGCGTAATATTACGTATTTGCTAATTGTAAATAATTTTATATAGTTTTTTAGCATATATATTATATCTATAGATATACAAATATATGGCAGATGATAAAGACCTGATAAGAGAGTTTTTGACTGGCGGATGGCTTGTAGCACTGGTAGGTGCGGCAGGAATGGTCGCAAGATTACTTACAGACGACAGTAAAATGCCGTGGGTAGAACAACTCAAAAAGATATTTGCTGCATCTATATGCTCTATAATAGCATGGTTTATGTTGGAACAAACTGACATATCCAGTTTAACCAAAGCAATAATATATGGTGTTGTTGGTGTAATATCACCCGAGTTATTACAAGGATTGGCAAGATTGGCAAAGCAAGTATCCAAAAACCCAGCAAAGTTTATAAATAAAAAATGAAATCAAAACACGCCATTATTGTAATGCTTTTTATTGTGTCTATTTTTGTATCAAAGGGACTATACACAAGTTCAATGCTAAAGTCAAAGATTGATCACTCGTACAAAGAATTTGAGGTTGTAACAAATACACTCAGTCCGTTGTTTGACTCATATGGTCTTACGATTGTAGATAGTCAAGTCAAAGTATCACACGATCTTATTACATTAGAACAATTTAGAAACACGCTAACAAAAACGCTACAACAGCAGCAAACTTTACTTACGTCATACAAGAAGAGTGTAGAAGGAAAAGAAACAATAGACGACAAAGAGTTGTTTATTCGTACACAGCGTGTAACTGAATATATCAAGAGAATACAGGTGTTGAGTGTGCGTGGAGATGTAAAAGAAATACACGCTCAACTGTATAATGGAGAGTTATATCGTCTAATAGATCCAGTCACAGAAATCATAAACAAGATTTTAGATAACAAGTTTGATGCTGCTGAGAATTCAAGAAAAATTGCGTTGGATGAATTAGTAGCATATGAAAAAGTAGTATATTTCACTGCGGCCTTGACAATTATACTGGGTGTGGCATTATTCAGGTGTAAGGGCGATTGTGTGGCAAAGAAAAAGCCACGTAAATCGACCAAACGTATAAAAAGTAAATACTAATATTTTGCGGTAGTAGCTCAGTTGGTAGAGCGCAATCCTTCCAAGCTTGATGTCGCAGGTTCGAGCCCTGTCTACCGCACCAATTTGCACTAGGTTTGGTTTCCAACCATTCTGAAGATCCAAGAGAAAAGGCTTGGACGGAGTGCACCAATTTGTCATTGTCTTGTATAAGAGTCGCTAGAAGGTGATCACCGACGCGAGGCAGCTTACTCCGCCCAATGACAATATATTTATTGTTTTATGTTAACGTTTTTACAATCCAGTATATATTTATAATAGAACTCAAATTTATTATAATATGACAAAATCGGAACTAAAACAATTAATTGCAGAAACCGTTCAAGAAGTTGCCCAAGAAAAACATGATCAGGGTGTCGAAGAAGGTTTTTTTGGAAACCTAGGAAAATTTGCTAAATCGAAGTTACCAAAAGGTGCTCAAAAATTTATTGACGACCAAGGTAAGCAATGGGATAAAGCTAAACAGTCCAATTCTAAGGAAATCGTAGCTGGTTTCAATAAAACAGTCGCAACTGAATTAGATAAACTATTGGCTCGTTTGATGAAAGACAGTAGAGAAGCAGGTCTCGATGATGCATCGGCCAAGAAGATCATGGTTCAGGGAATGGAAGCATTTAAGCAGAGATATAACATTGGCGGTGGTGGCGGCGGTGGTGCTCCTAAAGTTGCACCAAAACCTGCCAACAAAGCTGTTCGTAGAAAATAAGCTTTTATTATTGTTTTCAAAAATTAAAGCGGAGAGAAATCTCCGCTTTTTGTTTGCCGCGTGACATAGCTGGTTGTGATGACCTGTCTGCAAAACAGAGGAGATTGGTTCGATTCCAATACGTGGCTCCATTTCGCATGTAGTTCAGTAGGTAGATCGGTGCCTCACTATGATGGCAAATGACGCCGCAAAAGGGTGATTAAGCACAGGCCGTTGGTTCAAGTCCAACTATGCGAATCTATTTACGGAGGTTTGGTGAAGCTAGTGCTCACGTTGCTCTGAAGAAGCGAAGAAGATAGTGCGATCCTATCAGCCTCCACCAATATATGAAAAATAAAATCAAATTGCCAACGCTAGAAGGTAGATTAAAAAACAAAATAAGAACCAGAAAAGAAGCAGTCAAACAACTTCAAGATGCTGGAATGGAATTGACGCCGTTAGCCAAAAAGTATCTTAAATAAAAATTTACAGAGAGTAAAGGGTACAGCCATTGGAATATCGCAATGGGTTCACGTAGCGTAATAAGCACTCTTGACCAAACACTCTCTACAATTTATTGTCCCATAGCTCAGTTGGCAGAGCAAGAAACTGTTAATTTCAAGGTCGCACGTTCGAACCGTGCTGGGACAGCCATTACGGGGATTGTGATGTAATAGTAGCATAATAGATTGTGAATCTATGTGAGACGGAGCATAACCGTCCATTCCCACCATTTTATGGATCATAAGCATAAGAAGTGATGCTCTACGCTCTTAACGTTGAGAACACGGGGCAGTACCGTGATGATCCACCATTTAATACGGACGTGGTATATTAGTAGTGCCTCGGTCTCCAAAACCGATGACGAGAGTGCGATTCTCTCCGTCCGTGCCATTTTTTGTAATATTTCATTATATTTATAATAGTATGCAATATAAGGATTTTTATAATGACGACGATTTGTTGCTTGAAACAAAGCAAGAACTTGAGCGTAATCAATTATATGTAGAAAGTCTGTTGAATGAAGGGTTTGCAGATTATGCCGGTAAAGCAATGGCGGTTATTAAAAAATATGGTGCAAAAAAAATGGAAGCTTGGTTCCAGCGATGGTTTAGTAAAGAAAAAAAAGACATGGGTTGGGTAAATAATTTACCTGATTGTCCGTGTAAGTTGGATATGTCGAGCGGAGAACCAAAAAGTCCAAGCAAAGAATTTTCTGGACCAAGTACCATTTTAAAGCAGTTTTTACATCCTGGCGCAAAGTGGGAATTACGTTCAAAAGAAGGACAACAGTGCTGTTATGATGAAGATGGAAATTTGCTAACGAGCGGGCCGGGAGCAGGAACTGCCGACAAACAATCACCGGCAAGTAAAATAAATTCTCCATTTCACTTTCTCGCGGATGTATTACCGTTTTTTGCTGCATATTATTTGGACGGAAATACTCACGGCGACTATGTAGATCAGTATATTGAGGTAAGACCACCGAATGTGGGCAAAGGTTGCCCAACAAACGCAAGCTAAAATTTTTACTTTACCAGTAAGACGCAAAGTCTTAGCGGTCGTAGCATACACATCAGCAATCTTGTGGGTCGTTTCTACAAGACCAAGTGACAGGTACGACGCCCGATAAGCCGGATATCATTCGCTAAACGTGAGCCAAGGCAAAAGGAGCGTTTGATAATCCAAGAACAGAGTGCACGATATGTTCGGGCCATCACGGAGAAAAATAGTGTATGGTGGGTGAGAGCCCCACACTGGTAATTCATTTATGGGGTGAGAGCTTATGAAGCACAAGCGATAGATTGTCAATCTATAGAGAGTCGGTGCAAATCCGATGCACCCCGCCATTTTATGGCAGTTTATACTATTAAAGAGATAGCACGGACTGTAAATCCGTTGTCCTAACGGACTCGGTGGGAGCGTTACCCACAACTGCCACCAACTTCATATGAAGAAGCCACCAGCCTGATCCGCTGTCCTACCAACCGTGGCGACCCCCTATGGTAGTGAAGGGACCAATTTACTAACAACACTGAGTAAGCACAGTGTATCATGTCAATGGTAGCCAAACATGCTAAGAGAGTGCGCACTCTCGCGGAAAAAAGATATGAGATTTGTTGGTATTTATTTATATGGGAGTATAGTGTAATGTATAACACGCAACGCTACGGACGTTGTAATCTAGGTTAAATTCCTAGTACTCCCGCCATTTTGAGTCGCAATATGGCGACAATGTTTTAATTATGCTCCCACAGGTTTTGAGACACCACTATACTGTTTGTATAGAGCAAGCGGATTTGATTTCCGTTGGGAGCCCCAATTTATTGGCCCTATAGAATAATGGTTGAGTTCGCCTGCCTTTCAAGCAGGAGAGGTGGGATCGTGACCCACTGGGGCTACCAGTTTACTAACCAAATCATCGGCTACAATGTGCGTTTGGGCACTGAAATGCCGATGGGTATATTTTACTATTGTTCCTTGGTGTAATGGTAGCACAAGCGACTTTGACTCGCTTTGTCATGGTTCGAATCCATGAGGAACAGTTACTATATATTTATCTATATGATAATAATACGCAGAGCAGTAGATAAACATAGAGCATACACTGTTATATTCCTAAAAGGTGAACCACCTAAATGGATACCAACCAGTGATTATGAGCATCAACGTATACTTGAAATATATAAGCAAGATAAGCGATATGAAGGTATACTCAATGATTTTACTGATCTTGATTTATAGGGTAGAGTAGCTCAAAGGAAGAGCAGTCTGTTGATAACGGACAGGTTGTGGTGTCAGGATCCACCTCTACCACCATTTTCTTATTGACTTTTGATTAAACTAGTACATAGTTATGTTTGTTCTTTCAAATAATGGGCTCATATCTCAGTTGGTAGAGAAGCTGCTTTGCAAGCAGAAGGTCGCAGGTTCGAACCCTGTTGGGTCCACCATTTTTGTGGCGGAAAAAGTCTTATCAAATGGGACTAACGCATTATTCATATGAAGAGTATGGATAAATTTCTGCTCCGATTAGTAAGTAAGGTACTATGCTGAGGCTTAGGTAGGCCAACCTGAAGCTACCAGAGGTATGGTTTGTATGTAGAATAACATATGACATTGCGAGCCATTATGATGCGACGGTATCATCTGACTGAATAACTGAAAAATCGGAGTTTGAATGGAGGTAATCATTAGTCCTCCCAATATTTTCACACATAACTAGGGCAGTCCCTTCGTGGCGTCGCATACGAAATAAACGACAAGTCTTTTTATAAACTTGACAAATAACATTTTTAATTCATTATGATGTGCGAAATGAGATGCAATAATGTAAATCATTTCATACACACACATGAATAAGTCGAATACACAAAAGACAGGTAAAAGCGGTTATGAAATCCGTTGGGAAGTGCTTAACAAGGCACTTGAAATGGCTGATGGTCGTTATCACTTCTCTCAAGAAGCGCTACGATACGAGGCTGAAAAAACCAACAAGGGAGCATTACCGATTGCACCAGACAATCGCGTAGAGGAAGCAATGCAAATTGCTGAAAAACTCTACAAGTTTGTTGAGAGTAAGTAATAGTTATATCGTGGTGTACGGTATAACCGGTGTATTTGTACACCATTTCGGCGCGTAGCACAGCCTGGTAGTGCACTTGCTTTGGGAGCAAGCCGTCGGGGGTTCGAATCCCTCCGCGCCGACCAATTTATAATTGGCATAATATCTGCGATATGTAATATATACAAATACACATATGCCAAAAAAGAAAAAGTCCATTAAGCCAATAACTGCCAAAGAAATATCTGACGCATTTTATGACGGGGTATGTCATAAAAAAATTTCCAAGATGGCAGATAAGTTCCTAAAACAGAACTCTGTGCCAGAGTCTGTATATTCTAGATACACAAGGCTAGATAAATAGTTTTTATATCCATATTTATATATTATATGGATATTCTACAATCTACGTTTGATAAGCACAAGAGGCTTATGCTAGAAAACCTTGGCGTAAATGAAGGTGTAGATGATCCTATTATTTTTAAGGCAGTATTTATGGCAGGCGGACCAGGTTCTGGTAAAAGTTATATTGTAAGACAGATTGGATTTGAAGGTATGGGATTCAAAATATTGAATTCCGATGTTGTATATGAAACATTGCTAAAAAAAGCTGATATACCGCTAACTCCGGACGCTATATATTCTCCAAAAGGTCAGCAAATTAGAGGTAGAGCAAAAGAGCTTACCGATATGCGAGAAGAAGATTGGGTTGATGGTAGGTTAGGTATTGTGATTGATGGTACTGGCAAAGATTATCAAAAAATTGCAACATCGGCAAGAAAGCTCAAAGAATTAGGATATGATACAATGATGGTGATGGTAAATACAGATTTGGAAACTGCTCAAGCAAGAAACGCAAAGCGAGCACGCACATTGCCACCAACTCAATTAGAAAAAATGTGGCAAGCAGTTCAAAGTAATATAGGTCATTTTCAAGGACTGTTTGGTGCACAGAACATGATTATTGTCGATAATAGCGAAGATAGAGCAGCTAACACGGGAGCTATCGCGAGTGGGTTGTATGGAAAGATAAACTCGTGGGCAAAAGTACTACCACGAAATAGAGTTGCACAAAACTGGATTTTGAGTCAAGGTGGTAGGATATAACTTTTTACACATATGAAAACTATAATAAACTATATATTAGGATTGATTGGTAGTGCTGTTCGTGCAGTTCGTAATGCTATTTTGGCAATATGGGCATTTATTGTATCGTTGTTTGTGTCTGAGCCAGATTGCTGCACAGGCAAATGCAAAACAAAGATTACTCCCATTATTGTATTATTGCTTGTTATTCTGCTATGCGGATTGCTGGTTATTGGCGGCAGAAAAGAAGTTGGTATCTTCGCCAATACAGAAAAACATGAATATGGATTTTTTGTTGGCGGCGGCAGTTCAACTACCTGCAAATGTGCTGATTGTTGTAGAGCAAGAGAAGTAAAAAAGCCGGGTTATACAACGGCACCTACGCCATTAGATGTTCCGGAAGTAAGTACTTCTAAATAAGATATAATAAATTTATAATCTTGACAGAACCCTACTTATATCGTAGGGTTCTTTTGTTATATGGTGAGTTGGCTGAGTGGTCTATAGCGGCGCTTTGCTAAAGCGTTGTAGGAGTAAAATCCTACCATAGGTTCAAATCCTATACTCACCGCCAAAATATTTTACGGAAGAGTGGCTGAGTGGTTTAAGGCAACGGTCTTGAAAACCGTCGTGGCAGTAATGTCACCGTGAGTTCGAATCTCACCTCTTCCGCCAATTTGTTATATTATACACATAATATAATATTTTTTATAAACGATATTTATAGCTATTATGGCTACAACAAATATCGTAATAGAAAATCAAACGTTTGATAAATCAAACACGTTTAATCCAGATACACCAGACAACAGAACCGACGGATTATCTGTTTTCTGCTTTAGTCAAAATGATGATAGTGCTGTAAACAACTGTACTATAGATGGTCAAGACACTAGATGGGGTGGTAAAGCATCACTAACTTTTGGTCTTGAATATAAGAACTGTATATTCAAAAATGGAACCGCACGAGCATTTGATATGGTTCGTGGCGGCAATGTTGCTTTTACAGATTGCACATTTATAAATGATGGTGTGCGTCAAACAATCAAATCGCCATATGCATTAAATGAAGTATGTGATATTGGTATAAAAGGCGGCGTTCACGATGTTACTTTTAGTAGTTGTGTATTCAACGACATACTACTTGGTGATTATAGCATATATGATCAGCAAGATCGTCCAAAGACACGCAGATTTACTTTTATCAACTGTAAAAACAAAGATGGCGGTCCAATCATTATTCGCGGCAGATATTTTGATAAGAACACACTCAAGTTGATTGGCACAAACGCAAAAGTGTTTGTATGGCCAGAAATAATCACCAAACTATATTGGATGTATAATCGTAAGTTTGGCGATACAAGAAAGCCAGATGGCTGGAATGTATTTGATCCAAGAGAGTTGGATAGTTAAGCAGTCAACTCACCACGCTCAATAAGTTTCTTCTTATTGATTTGATGTGCTTCTTGAACCAGTTCCTTATTTTCACCAAGATAAGGAACAGCATAGTTATTCTCTATCATCCATTTGTTTAGATTGGTGCCATCATCAAGAATAAACTCGCCAAGTATGCGACCAAACTTGTCATCGTTGTTGTCATTCTTGTGAGTAATAATCTTTACATAACAGCCTACAGGCAATTTTTCTTGTAGCTTCTTTTTAGAAATAGCACCACGCACTTTTTCTTCTTTATTTGTTGTACGAGATTCTGGCGTGTCTATACCAAGCAATCTTACTTTTTGGTTGGCTAAGGTTGTGTTAAAACCTAAGTCCAAATCTATCTCAACGGTGTCACCGTCTAAAACTTTGTTGATGCGGCATTTATATGTGTACATAAGTGATAATATATATCAAATCGTATATATAAAAATATATATAAGAAGTTTTTACTTGATTTAGTCGTATAAATCTGCATATTTATCGGTTCAAAGTCGTAAAAGACAAATACATAAAAATAAATATGAAATACAATAATACTAATACACGAAATAACTCGTTTTGGACAAAGACTTTTTCTTTGTTCATGGCGTTTGTATTCGCTGGTTATGTCTTTGCTATTCCTAGCATTGATGTCAGCAATCTACAAACCACAACGGGTGTAAATGTAACAGGAACAGCGACCACGCTGAATGTTTCTGCACCAAACAAGGCCGTGTTGTCTTGGCAGGCATTTGGTAGCGGTACAAGCACATTCAATACGGGTGAACGCATCGAATATACACTGCCGTCTGCCGGTTCATCTGTTCTAAACATTGTTACTGGCGGAGCAGCATCTACAATCAACGGTGCTATTGAGTCCAATGGCAAAGTGTTTATCCTTAATCCGGGCGGCGTTTTGATCGGCGGCACCAGCACCATCAATGTTGCTGGACTGTATGTTAGCACTGTGGATGATCCCACTGTATCTCTTGGATACTGGGCAACCAATGGTAAGTTGCCCAGCCAAGACAATCTACCCACCAGCGTTCTGGTTAACGGTGTCACTGTAAATGATGGTGCCATCATTCAGTCTGTTGGTGACAGCATCACAATTGCTTCGCGTGCTGCTAATATCGGTGGTGCTGTAGTAACTGGTAACCTTGTTGTCAATACCTATGGTGGCACAGCCACGATTGGCTCGTCTGCATCTGCTCCCATGGTGCTCAACGGCAAGACTGATGTGTCTACATCTGGCGGAAGCGTCGTGATTGCTCCGAATGGATTTATTACATCCACGGGTAACATCACTATCAATGCCACCGGTAATATTGCTGCTGGTGCAGTTACGCAGGGAACTGGTACACTCAATGTTGCTAATCTGGCTGTGTCTGGTAAGGACATTTCTTTACCCAGAGTTTCTAGCACAAATGTGACTGTGTCTGGTAACAATATTGTTGTAGCCAGCACTGCTGCTACTACTAACTATACCGCACTTGCTGCTGGTAACCTGACATTGTCTGGTAACATGGTAAATCTTACTGATGTTGCCAGCAGCGGAACTGGTGATACTAATGTATCTGCCAACTCCCGCGTCTCGCTGAATAAGGTTGCTATTGCTAGCACAGGTAACACTACATTCACCGCTCCTAGCATCGTTGATGGTGCTGAAGGACTGTTCGTATACGGTCCAACAGCCTTTGTTACAACTGGCGACACTAATATTACACGCGCCAAGCACAGTTTTGGTCCTGTAAGTCTGACCGTTGGTGGTAATGCTACTATCCTTGAAGACGCTACGCTGAACTTGAACCGTGTTGCTGTTACTGGCAATCTGGTTGCTGCTAGCAAGAACGATATCGTACAGTTGCTGGCTACTAGCCGTGTGACTGCTGCTACTAGCAATCTGTCTGGTGGCAATGTTACTCTTAACAACCCTGCTGGTCTAAACAACCTCGGTAATGTTACGCTAACTGCTACTGCTGATGCTAATATCACACAGGCTCGCAGCACAGTTCTTGGTACTACCGTTGTTGGTGGTAACTTGACTGTATCTACAGTTGGTCTTGAGGGCTCCACAGTTACTCAAGTACCTGCTACATCTGCTGATGTTCGCGGTAATGTTACTGTAAACACCAACAATGCTGAAGTGGCACTGACTCAGCCAAACAACAACTTTGGCTTGATCTCTATCACTACTGGTACCGGTGCAATCAATGTTGTTGAACTTGCCTCTGCTAACATTGGTCTATTGAACGGCGGCGTTACTAGCGTCACCAGCGGTGCGGACATCTTCAATACATCTGCACAGGCGACCAACTCTGTGGTCGGCCCCTTGACCCTGACTGCGGGTGGCAGTATCACGCTGTCCAATCTGCTAAAGACCTCGGCACTTACATTTAATGCCAAGGGAGTAACAGATTTGAGTGCATTGAGTTTTGCTACCAACTTGAGTGGAGTATATCCAGTCAATGCTGGTACAGGCACATTCCTGCCTCCAAAGCCTTGATATAGTTAATATATCAACTTAAACAAAACCCAGCGTAAATGCTGGGTTTTTTTATTTGGCGTATATATTTATTATTATATGAAGAAATCTGAACTCAAAGACCTTATAAAAGAAGTAATGGATGAAATGGTGACATTAAATCCAGAACGTCAGCAAGATATGATTGAATATCAACTAACTGCCATAGAAGAAAAGTGTAAGCGTATAAAAGAGATTATGGCAAACGAGAATGTAAAGTTAGATCCTTGGATGATAGATAAGGTTAGCATCGCTTTTCATAACATAGATGTTATTGCCAACAAGTTTATGTTTGGAGATAAAGCGGACTAATGAAACTACCTAAATATCGCTCTATTTTTATATCCGACCTGCATCTCGGTTCTAAAAATAGCAAGGCGAAAGAGGTAGAAAATTTTCTAAAATGTAACAGTTGCGAGACTCTATATCTCGTCGGTGATGTCATAGATGGTTGGAAGTTTCAGCAAAACAGGTCGAAATGGAAAAACAGCCATTCTGAAGTAATCAGAAGATTGTTGAAACTACATCGTAATGATACCAAAATAGTATATGTTATTGGCAATCACGATGAGTTTTTCAGGCTGATGCTGCCATACGAACTTGAAATAGGAAACATCAAGTTATGCAATGAAATAGAACATATTGGTGTATATGGTGAAAGATATCTTGTTGTTCACGGCGATTTATTTGATGGTATAACAAGATTGGCTCCGTGGCTTAGTTTTCTTGGAGACAAAAGTTATGATTTTATACTTAGTTTGAACAGCAAATATAACTGGATAAGACATAAACTTGGATTTGGTTATTGGAGTTTCAGCAAATATCTAAAACATCGCGTCAAAAAAGCCGTTGATTTCATATTCAAGTTTGAGACTAATATATCTAATCATTGTAAAAGAAAAGGATATGTTGGCGTAATATGCGGCCATATACATCATCCAGAAATGAAACATATAAATGATGTTCATTATATGAACTGCGGCGATTGGGTAGAATCATTGACCGCCATAGTAGAACACCATAATGGAACATTTGAGTTGATACACTATAATGAAAAAGATACTAATAGTAACGGATAATCTTTTCACGCAAATAAACGGCGTTGTAACTACATACAAGAATATAAAGATACAGGCGGAAAATGATGGATATACGGTATGCTTTATTTCACCGGAAATGTATAAGCATTTTAGTATGCCAAGATATCCAGAAGTAAAAATGAGCCTGCCATTCGGATTAGGAAAAAAGATAGAAGAATACAATCCAGACTATATTCATATTTCCACAGAAGGCCCGCTTGGACTTTTCGCCAAACTATATTGTGATAGTAAGAAATACAAATACAACACTTCATATCATACAAAGTTTCCAGAGTATGTGAATGAAATGTATAAAATACCAAAGTGTATCACATATTCTTATGTAAGATGGTTTCATAAACATTCTGGCAGAGTATTGGTTACTACCAAGTCAATGATGAATGAACTGAGTAAAAATAATTTTGACGTTGATATGGTTATATGGACAAGAGGCGTTGATAAAAATCTGCTGACGCCAACAACTCAAAGAAAAAATAATGAAGTTCCTGTTGTGCTATATGTTGGCAGAATATCCCTTGAAAAAAATCTGGATGACTTGTGTGTTCTACAAGACAAATATGAAGTTCGCTTGGTTGGTGATGGTCCATATAGAAAACATTTAGAGAAAAAATATAAAAATGTAAAGTTCCTTGGATACAAAACCGGAAAAGATTTAGCAAATGAATATATAAACGCGGATGTATTTTGTTTTCCCAGCAAAACAGATACATTTGGTATAGTTTTGATAGAAGCAATGAGTTTAGGCACGCCAATAGCCGCATATCCCGTTTCTGGTCCAATAGATATTGTTCAAGATGGGTTGACTGGATATATGGGAGATAATCTTGAAGATTGTGTCAACAAATCGCTAAAACTAAATCGTGATATAGTCGCGATGAATGGTTCATATTGGACTTGGGAAAATTGCTGGAAAATATTCAAACAAAACTTAATTGAAAAATAGTTATTGACTTCTGACGAAAAATATCCATACTTATCATCGTTCTTTACTTTTGGTCCCATAGTGTAACTGGAAGCACCGACAGCCTTATAAACTGTGCGCACCTGATTAGTGCCGAGCGGGGGTTCGATTCCCTCTGGGACTACCAACTTGTTAGGGTAGGTAAGTGGCTAAAACAAGGAGTTTCATAAGCTCTCGCCGTAAGGCTTCATGGGTTCGAATCCCATCCCTAACACCAACCGCTACGTTGTTCTACTTATTATAGATTTTATGCTTGAATATAGCATAAAAAAGTGTATAGTTATGTTATATGAATAAGAAACTATTGTTTATCTTTACTATGTTTGTTAGCGGCATTTTTGCCAGCGATAATGTTATTGATTTTGGCAGCACTTTTACAAGTAGTGCTATTGTTGATTTCGGTGATTATGACATTACTCGCACATTCTATTCGTCAAATAGAGATCCTGTGCAGATGATTAGTATGAGTAGTTATGACTGGGATGATGACGATGATGATGATAAATACAAGAGTCCATATTATGGCGGCGGAGGTGGTTATGACAAAGATTATTGTGGTCCCGCTGTGCCTGAACCAAGTACATATGCGTTGTTTGCTGGAATGATTGGATTAGGATACGCAATTTATCGTAGAAAGTTCTTGACGAAATAAATAAAGTGTGTATAGTGTAGGTGTTCTTTGATTATGGTCGAGTGATGGAATGGCAGACATGAAAGTCTTAGAAGCTTTTGCCGCAAGGCGTATGGGTTCAAGTCCCTTCTCGACCACCAATTTTTAGTTTATGGCCGGGTGGTGGAATGGCAGACACAACTGACTCAAAATCAGTCGCGAAAGCACTGTGGGTTCGACTCCCACCTCGGCTACCATTTTAACAATTTGCACGGGTAGCATAGTGGCTAATGCAGTGCGTTTACATCGCACCTATCGGGGGTTCGAGTCCCTCCTCGTGTACCACTTGGGCATATGGCGTAATGGTAGCCGCAGCAGACTTAAAATCTGTTTCGCGTAATTGCGAGTCTCGGTTCGAGTCCGAGTATGCCCACCAATAATTTATGCTAAAATCATTTTGGAGAATATGGGCAAAATCACTTGGTGAAAAAGCAAGTGAAGATAATTGTGAAGCAGATAAAGTTGCCCTAGTTCGCACACTCATTGTACTTTTTTATATTATTACCAATATGTTTATTATTGCTGGTGTAATACATCGCTGGTGATTTTTTCCAATCAGTTTTTATATATACGTTTTTCATATATACGCACATATTTATGGTTGAAAGATAAAATCCATAAATTATGAAAAAACTACTATTCTCAGGCATATTCGCACTGTTAGTTTCGGTTACGAGTTTGTTTGCTCAAACAACTCCTGCATCATCAACAGAATACACTGGCACAAAGATCACACTTGCTGGTGAAGCACAAGGCACAACCCCAATCACATTTGCGTGGTTCAAGAATGATGTTCAAGTTGCTACTGGTGCTAATCTTGTATTCAATGCCATTGCTCTAACAGATGCAGGCACATACAAGCTTCGTGCAACCAATAACTGGGGCACTGCTGATAGCGATACACTTGCTATTGTTGTTGTTACACCAGTTGCTCCTAATCAGGTTAAGATTCAGATTATTCGCGGATAAAATTATTGAGGTTTGATTAGAAACTAATCAACGGTTTATAATATTTTCATACCGTATATATTATATTTATACGGTATATGAAAAAGATATTTCTACTACTGACATTCTTGACAGTTGCTCTTACATCATATGCTTCTTGGGATGTAAAGACAGTAAGTACAAGCACAGAATACAGATTGACGCCAAGAGATGCGGGTTATCTGATTGCTATGCAGACGCCAAAAAACTCATTGGTAAGATTTGTTGTACCATTTGAAAGAACTACTAGCACAACATTTGGCACAGGTGTAGAAATATTTGGCACCGCATTATCAGACGGCACAATAAATATTGTTGGTGATGACGGCGTTACTATATTACAATCGGATGATGCTTTTAGAACTCGAAAGATGGGTTCACAATGGAAACTAACCAGAATAAGCAGAAACTTTTGGCTGCTTGAAGGTGATTTATACAGTTTGCAAGTAGATGCGTATGTTGGTGAGGATATTACTATCAGAGCAAACGTTGATGCGGCTGCAACTGGTCCATTAAGATTTACTTGGTATAAAAATAATGTAGTTTTAGCGGGCAAAACAACTGCAAGCCTAAAACTAACTGGCATCACAACTGCTGATGCAGGAAACTACAGAGTAGAAGCACGCAATACTGCTGGACTTGTAAAAAGTGAAACTACAAGTTTGGTAGTTAGATAAAAACAAACAAAAAGGTTATATTATGAATACAGATTATGGCAACAATGACAGTCATTGGACAAATCCACCATATCCACTCAAGCCTTGCGATGCCGAAGTTCTGGAATATAAAAAATATCTTATACCTGGTACAACATTATTGTTAGGAAGCACACCACAGTTGATTGATTTGTGTGATGTTGCTTTGGATATCAAGCCGCGAATATCACATCATAAAATCGTGCAAGGCGATTGGTATAAGTTGGATAAGTTTTATGATAATATCATTACTGATGGTGCTTTGAATTTGACAGGACCATCCCTCATAGATATTGTTCGACCAAACTGCAAACAGTTTATTAGCAGAACATTTTCCAAAAAATTCTCATATATGAAATATGCTACTTATTTTTATACTGAGTTTCCAAACGCAACAAAAGTAGCGGAGATAAATGAATCATGTCCGATTTTCATCTGGAAGTTTACAAACTGATCACTGAGATAGAAAAAAATCAATATACACCACGGGATTTTAGATTGTTGGTTCCTCGCTGTGGAATAATGACCCGCGCCAACTTGCAAAAGATAGAAGTGGATAAAAGCAAAGATTATGTAAGCACATCCGGATCGACAGGTGAACCAGTCAATGTTCAAAAATTTTATGAACAAAAGTTGTGGTATTGGGCAACAACGGTAAGAGAGCTATTATGGCTAAAATGGGATGTCAAAAAAACACTGGCAATCATAAATGCTCCATCAAAAGAAGAATATAATCTACCTTGGCTGACAAATCCATATATGTTTGGGTTGGATGTTGGTAAAGTTCATACTCATCCAACACGCGGAAACCTACAAAAGTGGCTGGACGACACACAGCCAGATTATTTACATAGTTATCCATCCATTATCGCCACGTTAGATACTTCAAGACTAAAAGGCGTAAAATCCACAGGAGAAAAAGGAGCAACGAACTATAGTTCAGAAGAACTCGGAACTATTGCTCTAACTTGCCCAGACAATCCTGATGTATATCACGTAATGGAAAATATATTGGTCGAACTTGATAAGGAAAATAATATCATTGCTACAGATCTTACACATCCGTATATCAAACGATATAAGATCGGTGATAAAGGAGAGTTTGCTAGTTGTAGTTGCGGCAGAAAATTGCAAACTCTAAAAAGAAGTGTATTAGGTAGAGTGCGTAATATGGTAAAGTATCCAGATGGCACAACCGCTTGGCCGCTGTTTGGTACGCATAAAATAAAAGATGTTGCACCAAACGTCAAAAGAGTTCAAGCCATTCAAGAAACGGCCAATGATATTGTATTGAAGATACAAGGTAGTGTACCGGAAGAAAATATGAATGATATAAAAAATCTGGTCATAGATAGATTAGGACATCCATTCAATATAAAGTTTGAGTTTGTAAATGAGTTTCCAGAGGGCAAGTTTGATGAGTTTGTGTGTAAAATTTGATAATATAAAAACTGGTGCGACCACTTATTATAATATCGAGCATATAATTATATGTTCAGTTATAACAGCCACCAAACCTATGGGTCTGTGGCTTTAAAGAGATAGGAGAACATATTATGGTAGCAGCCGTTGTATGTTGGGCTATTTTGGGCTTGGTCATTATTTTTGAGCAAGATTACTCAAGATAAGCCAATAAAAAAGAAAACCATAGAGGGTGGAGAAATCCACCCTCTTTTTTTATATCATTATATTTATAGATATGATCAAGCTTAAAGACATACTAAAAGAAGCCAAGCTATATTCCTTTAATATACAAGAAGTATTAGAAAAGTTTTTACAATTTGACGGCAAAACAATAGTGCTGTTTGATACAGAAACTGTTGGCTTAGAACCAAACACATCATATATTCAAGTAACACATATTGCCGCTATGGTATATGATGGTTCAACATTCAATGAAATCGGTGAGTTTAGTAAAAAGATAAACATTGGACCTGCACTCGACAACGCATTGAATAATCCAGATAGTGCTGAAGCAAAACATCTTGGTAAAGAAATGGCACGCAGAGAAAAGAAGTATGGTAAGCCAGATCTACATCCGCGAGACGCACTAAAGATGACTGGCTATGATGTGCCAAACGCAGAAAAGCTTGATGAAAAAGAAGCACTGATTGAGTTTGAGAAGTTTTTAGACGGATTTCAGAATGTTGTGATACTGGCACACAATGCTACATTTGATATGAAAGTTATTGCGGCAAGAAGAAAAATACACGGTTTGCCGCCAATGAAGAAATATCCTGTATTAGATACAGTGAATATATCCAGATTCTTCTTTATACCAGCATTACAAGCATTAGAAACAAACCCAGAAGCCAAAAAGGTATTAGATGGCTTGCTCGCTAAAACAAAATACAAAAGCTATAGCTCAAGTCTCGGTAAGTTAGGTCAAGCACTTGGAGTAAAGATCGACGGCTGGCACGATGCCAAAGAAGATGTCAAAATGCTTATGCAAGTATTGAAAAAGATTATAGAGTTCTTGAAAGCAAATGCAGGAACAGACATAAGAAAGTTTCAGGGACAAGCCGCAAAACGCTTCAGAAATATGAAGTTTTAGTAAAATATACTAAACTTTTAATTTATAGATTACTATATCACCTTCATAATTGTGAAAGGCGACTTCAATCAATCTTTCTACTATTCTCCAATCGCCACCACCAAGACCACATCCCATAAGATATGGAAATCCAATATTTGGAACTGGCAAATCTTCATCATTTTCTACAAGATAGTTCTTCATGCCTTCAAGAGCATCATATAACGCATTATAGTTTGTCATTCTGGTTTTTGAACCATACAAGTTTTGACCATATAGATTGAATATCTTCTTGAATGGATTACCATCCATATGGCAAAAACTATAACTTCCAAGTACTGCTTTGCCATCCTTGTATGCCATAGTATCTGCGTGATATGCCTTGGGATATATTTCTTTTATACTCTTAGCAATACCTGCTCCAAATATGTTTTGGCAGTTTGCTTGATGAGCAATTACTTCAACATCTGTTGCGGTAAGTAGATTACCATCTTTGTGTATTAGTTTTTTCACTTGATTGTATTTTTAAAATTTTCGACCAAACTGGTAATATTCATTTTTCCAACAGGATTCATGCTATGTACAACATAGTGCGGAAAGCTTGTATCTTCATTCATACACTTTTCAATCAACCATTTGGCACAATGATATCCTGTTTTTTCCTTGAAATCACTTCTTGGATTAGCACCATAATGCTCCTCCGCAAGATCGTGATCAAAGGCAACAAACGATGGAATGCCGTGCTTATTGATATGCTCAACGAATTGATTATAGTTACGCACAATTTCCCAAGGACCATCTGGTAGTTTTACCCAAGTCACTTGTTCTGGTTCTCTTACATCATCAAGAAATAGTTTATACATAAATAATAATAGTATCCTTTTTGTACTTTCTGGCAAGATTAATCGCACTCATTGTGCCTTTTGATTTTCCGTCCCAAAACGCAATAACCTTGTCTGTGTATTGCATTATCTGTTCGTTGCGAATGGGACCAGCAGCTTTACCGTGTTTATTCCAATCAGCGGGAAACTCCGTGTATTCAATATTATACTCTTTTGCTAGCCTCTTTCCAAGAGCATCTGCTCCATTAGCACCGCCGCTAACTACTTCGGTAATATAATTTCCGCCAAGTCCATCGGCACCAAGTCCAAAATATTCCGAAATATAATAGATTACTTTGTCGTAATCATTAAAATCTCTGCTGCCTACAATCGCTAGTTTCATAAAAATAAAATATTATTCTAAGTATTGTATATGTCAACCAGAATATAATTTTTATAAAAATTTCCTCAAATAAAAAGTATTGACATGAACGTTCTATTTGATAATTATAGTTGTCGTTCTTTGAATCACTTTTAGAAGCGTGTAGGGTAGTTAAAAGAGTCGTTGTTTGTAAAACTTGCGACTATTCTCACATAACATCATAGTAGGTATCAAGTCTTATTCTTGTCTAAATAACCGAAGTTGTTGGGATAGGATGAAATACCCGAATGTATTTCCGGTGCCGGTGCCCAAACACCTAGCCCCTACACGTTTTCTATCTTTATTATGGGCGTGTTCTGGATTCTACTATATAGTGTAGATACAGTCCGCATGCACAGAGTCTAATGTCTCTGTATAATACCCGTTGGAAAAAATAAATGCTAAGAGAAATCTTGCTAAGACATCGTTCCTAAGCGTAAGCCGTAAGAGCGAAGTTGCTGTAGCCTAAGTTGCTACCCGTTTTATCTATTGACGCAGATATATAGAATAAAACGCTCGACCATCTGCTTGCTGTTGTAAGGACGAGGGTCGTAACAACAGCGAGAAACACGAGTCCTCAACTTCTAAGTGGTGCTCTACCAAACTTAGTCGGATTATAAGAGATAAGCATGTATATGGTTGTAGTTATATTATACAGCACAGGGGTTCAACTCCCCTCACGTCCACCATTTTATATATTGACATAAAAGATTTTATATCGTATAGTTATCGGTACTTTGCGAAAAACGTGAAGAAACAATAACTAAATATAAAACAAATATGAAGAAATATATTACTAAACTAATCGTAGGATTGATTGCGATCACATCGGTTTCTTTCTCCCAGACAGTATCGGCTACTGCTGGATTTGAGAGTGACTATGTGTTTCGCGGAGTTGCTGGAGGAACCAATGTAGGTACTTCCGAAGTCACCGTCAATCTACCATCCAAGACCAGTTTGACTGTGCTTGGTCTATGGAACTTCGATAATCTGAATACAACCGTTCGTGAACTTGATGTGGCCTTGACGCAGGGATATACTATTGACAAGGCAACTACACTCAAGGTTGGTGGCGTGGGATATTTTTATCCCAAGGCTGCACCAACAAAGGGTGAAACAAATTATAGCGTTGAAGTGTTTGGCTCTCTCGCTTATGATGCGTTCTTGAGCCCAACCGTAGCAGCAGGCTATGACCTGAATCTACGTCAGGTGTTTGCCGAAGGCTCTCTCAGCCAGCCGATCAACCTCTTCTTGCTTGCCAAGGGCTTCAAGTTGGTTCCTGCCGCTACCCTTGGATGGGTTGGTGCCAAGGATGCTCTGCCCGAGCGTCGTGGTCCTACTGTCAAGGATTCGTATTATTATGTAACTGGTAAGCTTGACTTGGTGTATGAAGCCAAGAATGTTGTTGTTGGTGCTGGCTATCGCCATAACTACCTCAACAACTCTGTTACAACCAACAATAGTTGGCTTGGTGGATTTGTTACCGTCAAGTTCTAATAAGATATCATAACTTGGTTATAATCAAGAGCCTCTAACGAGGCTCTTTTTTATTGTGTTGACAAACGAAGAAGAACATATAATATGTATGTCATGATTTTACCATCTAATATTACTCCATCTCTTTGTTGTATCCACGTAGGACTACAAGAGCAAGAAACTAAGTTCAATGTAATGACATATGCCCAATACAACAAATTGGGTAAAAAAGATGCGATGAAAGTTCTTGCTGATCGTTCATATAACAATATCAAAACTATTCACGCTATTCTAAAAGAATGTGCAGTCAATAACTGGAACTATCGTATCGGTAGTAATGTGTTTCCGCTTATGACACATCCAGATTTGAGTTTTGGTGTAGATGATTTTTACAATGCCGATGTTATATACGCCGAGTTTAGTGCCGCCGCACAAACTATCAAGAAGCACGGCATTCGCTGTAGTATGCATCCAGACCAGTTTGTTGTACCTGCCAGTCCAAACCCAAAAGTTGTTGAAAACTCTATACGAGACTTGGATCAACACGCTATGATTATGGATATGCTTGAGCTTCCACGAAGCTATGAAGCTCCTATCAATATTCATATGAACTGTTATAACAACGGTAACTATGCCGAAACAACAGATAGATTTCAGAAGGTGTATAATAATATGAGCGACGGTGTGCGTAGTCGTTTGGTGCTGGAGAACGAAGATAAACTAAAGAGTTGGAGTGTAATGGCATTGTATGAAAACACATACAAGCGACTGGGTATTCCAATCACATTTGACAATCTACATCATATGTGTAATCCCGACTCAACCAGTGAGGAGTTTGCTTTTGAGACGGCAATATCAACTTGGCCAACTGGCGTTATTCCATTGTTTCATTTCAGCGAGTCATTGCCCGGTAAAAATCCGCGTGCTCACGCCGACTTTCCTACTATGATGCCGTCCATTTATGCCAATTACAAAGGTAATCTACACCTTGACTTCGAGTTCAAGATGAAAGAACTTGCTATAAATAAGATTTCACGCGAAAGTTTATTGACAATCTGCGAGTAATCTACATAATGTATTTATCTTATTCAACATAAGAACAATAAAAAACAAAAAATATACGCATATGACTAAGACAACCAAGACAAAGAATGGCCGCAAAATCAATACATTCGTCAAGAACGGAAAGTATTCTCTTTCTTTTACTCGCCCTGTAAAGGGTGTAAAGGACGAGATCATGCATCTTAGTGTGACTGGTATCAATCCTGTCACCAAGAAGATGAACAAGGTTCGCCTTGATGGTAGAGCAGTTGCTGCTTTGCGCCGTATTCTTACCAAGTAATATTGGAGAATATTGATATATCAAAATCCCCCAATTTACTTTGGGGGATTTTTTATTGACACTATATATTCTTCGCATAATATGTTATGAAAATAAAGCATATTACCAAACCGAATAACCATCACAAATTATCTTGCGAAACTAAAACAAACTATGAATCTCGCAATGATGCGATTCGTGATGCTAAAAGAATACTGAAAGAGTATCGTAGTGATAGAACACCATACAAATGTAGTTATTGCGGATATTGGCATCTTGCTACAAAATACTAATATTTATTTATGATGACAAAAACAGCACATACAGATAAAATCGCCAAGCGTCTTGAAGTTGGAGATGTTGTAATATCTTCAACAGGTAAAAAAATGAAAGTAACCACGGTAATACAAAAGGCTAATAGAACCGTTGTATTATTTGACGAGGATATGGAGATTGACTTTGACCCATACTTTAGGATTGAAAAAGTTATACCTGCCAAGAAATAACACTTGACTTTTTATATTATTGTAGTCATAGTTATATCTGAAAGGATATATTATGAATGTTATCTCCCAACCAGTATTGTGCCTAAATAACTTATGGCAGGCTTTGAATACAAAGACTGTCAAGGAGGCTCTTATTTCTATGCTGGGTGGGGTTGATGGCAATAATCCGCCTGCTCTTGCCATAGATATGAACTTTCCTGTTGATGAAAATGGCAGCGTAGACTGGGATAATCCAGAATATGTTCAGCCAGTTGACTGGGAAACTTGGAAGAATCTGCCTATAAGAGATTATGATCTTGCTATACATACCTCTAATATGACTATTCGGGCTCCGCGTGTCATTATTCAGCCAAACTATAGCAAGATGCCTGTGGTTACTCCTCGTCCGACCAAGGAAAGCATTCGTAAGCGTGATGGTGGAGTATGCCAATATACAGGTCGCCAGATTTCGTGGAAAGATGGCAATATTGACCACGTTATTCCTCGCACCAAGGGCGGCAAGAATACGTTTGAGAACATGGTATGGTGCCATAAAGAAATCAACAGCAAGAAAGGTGATAAAACACCAGAGCAGGCTGGGCTAAAACTTATTCGCAAGCCAAAGGCACCAAGGGCTGTGCCAGTAAGTTCAACCATACAAATCGCACATCATCCAAGTTGGATACATTTCTTGGATAATGTTATTGAAGTGAGACAAGAAATAGCATCTTGACAACAACAATACCCTGATCTATATTATCGGGGTATTTATTTATGACCTTTTTTTATATACTTCTGGCTGCGATATTCATTATTGAGTTGTGTCTGGCGTATTCTTGTTATAAGTTTTATCTTATGATAAAGAAGATGGACAAGACAAATAAAACTACTATAGTTGAAAATGGAAACGCCATCACAGAAACACTAAGAATAATATTTGACAATCTAAAGCGTCAAACCAGTAAGGTGGATAAACTATCAGGCAAACATACGGAATATCAATCACGATTTCATAGATTAGAACAGCACGTTCAGCGTCTTTTATCCAAAGACAAAGAATCTGTTGAACTACCAAAAGAGGAAAACAAAAATGAGCGACGAAACAACAAAGCAGATTGAGTTTGGCAAGTTGTCTATTGGCAGCAAGTTTTACTTGACTAAGCCTGTAGAATCAACTTCTGCTGTATTCACAAAGATTACATCGTCAAAAAATGATGCTGGTGTATGGTCCAATGCCAAGAACGGCTTTGGATTGACAACCTTTGTACAATACGATAAGCGTGTCTGGACTAAATCCTAAAATGCCAAGAAAAAAAGCAACAGAAACTGGTGCTGCCATAACAAAGCCCAAGGGATTGTTTGATCATATCAATCATGTCCGCGAAAAGCAGGACATTGATTATTTTGACAAACTTACCGACGCAGACAAAAAGAGTTGGTCCAACTTTATGGTATGCCGTTTTTTAAGCATGCAACCTGAACTTATTGATACACTCAATCACGTACAGAAATATAGCGGCGTATTATCTCCCAAAGAGTTTTATAAGGTGCTGATTGCTTTTGTGCCAAAGCGTAGGGCATTTTATCCATATATCAAGAGCAAGAGTGAGAAGTATAATCCTGCTCTACTCACTCTGCTATCCAACCATTTTCAAGACAGCGAAAGAAATGTGCTTGAGTATATATCCATCTTGACAAAGGCTGATATTGTTGGCATTGTTGGCAAATACGGATATAACGAAAAGCAAATCAAAGAACTAATGGAGGCATAACATATGAAAGTAGCCATCAACGCATCTTATGGAGGGTTTGGTCTATCACCTGAAGCACTAAAACTATACTGCGAAAAAGCAGGCATAAGTTGTTATTTCTTCAAGTATGAATATACTACCGATCATACATTCAAGAGCAAACTTGTTCCTGCACATGATTTGACTGACCGTCGTGGCTATGGCGGTGACTATATTGCGTTTTCTATACCAAACCCTCAAGAGCAAAAAAATCCACACGACTATCGCGTAAACGAAAGGTTTACAAATGACAGAACCAACAAGTTTTTGATTGAGGCGATTGAAGAACTTGGATCAGAGGCAGCAAGCGGAAGCAGTTGTAAAATAAAAATCGTTGAAGTGCCCGACGATGTAAAATGGCATATTGCTGAATATGATGGTTGGGAATGGGTGGCAGAAGATCACCGTAAATGGGAATAAACATATGTCTACTAAAAATGTTATAGGAGTTGGAGGCGCAGCCCGCAGCGGTAAAGATACATTTGCTTCTATTGTAGAAATGAAACTACAACAGGCTGGTTATAGCGTCAAGAAGGTAGCATTTGCTGACCCGCTAAAGCAGCATTGCGATAAGTTTTTATTGGAAAATCTTGGCATATCTGCTTTTACACAAGTTTCTGAGGAAAAGATTCTTATTCGTCCTATGCTTGTATGGTATGGCGATGCTCAACGCAAGCGTACTAATGGCAGATACTGGATTGATCTTGCCAAGAAAACGATTGATGAATCCAACTATGACTTTTATATCGTTACGGATGTGCGATATGATGTATACGAGAAAGATGAACTATACTTTCTAAAGAATGAAACAAAAGGAGTGCTGTGTCATATCAGTAAGTATAGCATCGTTGACGGCGTAAAGAAGTTTGTGCTGCCCGCCAATGACCACGAAGAAGCCAACAATCCAAAAATCAAAGCCGCCGCACAACATCGCATAGAATGGGAAGATGAAGGCAAGATGACTACTGAGGAACTATTACTGAATCCAAAACTGAATGAACACGTAGAAAAGTTTATGAAGATCTGGATACAAAAGTTTTAGTATTTGTATTCATCACCATCTTCTTCTTGATCTTCATCATCTTCGTCGTCATCTTCACCAAGTTCATTATCAAGTTCTTCGCTTAGTTTGGTAAAGTCTTCGTGCTCTAACTCAAGTTTTGCCACGATGGAAGAAACCAAGAAAGCAAGTTCTCCCTTATCAAAGTTCATGCTCTTGATATTTTTTGAGAACTTGTTTGCGATGGCATATATCAAGTTTCTGCGTGCCGACAACTCATCATTATTGTATATGATGCCAGGTATTGGATTTTTATCGCTATGCATGTCAGATAGTTTAGCCATTTCTTCTTTTAGCATCTGATTATACTCTTCATCATTTGACGCGATACTTTTGATCAAACTTTTCAACTCATCTATGTCTTTCTTTCTTACAACCTTTGCCACTGAAAAAGTACGCAATACTCCCTTTTTCTGTAGAATGTGTGTGAATGTTTTATTATCCATATATGATATATTTTTTGTTTATGTAAATAAATATAAACTCTTTACGATTGACATCAACAATACTTGATATATACTGATTTTATGTCTATAAATGATTTTTACGCCGAACCAGTAGCAGAAACTCCTTCTCCTACACAAGAAGAAACGAAAAAACTGAAAACAGTAAGCTTCAGCCAATATGCTATGTGGCTAAAGTGCCCGCAGCAATGGAAGTTGTCGTATATAGACAAGCTTGCTCCATATGAAGCAAGCATTCATACCGTTTTTGGCACAGGTATTCACGAAGCCTTGCAAGAGTATCTGCGAGTGCTATATACGGTGGGTGCCACAGAAGCAGATGCGCTTGATACTTTTTCTATTTTCAAGAAGTCATATGAAGAGGGATTGAAAGATCTCAAGATTGCGGATGCAGAACAATCCAAGTTGAATGAAGAAGAGCTTGAGGCATTGGGATTGATTACTCCACAACTTGTATCTGAATTTGAGAACGATGGTAAGATTATTCTTGATCACGTATTGAGTTATTCTCAGCGTAGCAAGCATTTTCCTAGCAAAAAATATGAAATTGTTGGCATTGAACTGCCATTAGAGATTCCGCTAAGAAATAATACGATATTATACAAAGGCTTTCTTGATATCGTTTTCAGAGACAAAGCAACGCAAAAGATTCTTATTCTCGACTTCAAGACTAGCAGTAGAGGCTGGAACAAATATCAAAAGGCAGATAGAACAAAGATTGACCAACTGTTGTTGTATAAGCGTTTTTATCATCAAATGTTCAAGGTGCCGATGTCTGATATAGAAGTTGAGTTTTTTGTGGTCAAGCGCAAGTTACTTGAAGATGTTGAGTTTCCGCAGCAGCGTATTCAACGCATATCGCCGCCAGATGGCAAGATGAGTATGAAAGAAGTAGAATCTGCTTTTCTTGACTTTATAAAAAATGGCTTTGACGACAATGGCGAATATAATAAAGACGCCGTGTTTCTAAAGAATCCTGGCAAGGGTCGCAAAAACTGCAAGTATTGTATCTTCAAGACACTCAAGAACGATAAAGGCGAACTATATTGTAACGGAAAAGAAGGCTGATAGTTTTTATGCGTCGAAAAACAACCGCAGAATTTATAACGGATGCTCGCAGGGTGCACGGGGATACTTATGATTACTCTCTGGTTCAATATAGAACTGCATTTGATAGTATAAAAATTGTATGTAAAATCCACGGCGTGTTCCAACAGTCGGCAACCAATCATTCTAGAGGACAAGGCTGTTCAAAATGTCAACATGACAATTTAAGGTTTTCATTATATGAATTTTTGGATAAAGCAAAATTAATTCACGGAGAAAAATATGATTACTCGCTGGTCAAATATAAATCTGCGGCAAGTAAGATAAAAATAATATGTAAAGTTCACGGGAAATTTGAACAAAAAGCGGACGACCACCTCAGAGGGTTTGGGTGCAGAAAGTGTGGACATGAGAAGTTGAGTTATACGACCGACGAGTTTATTATAGAGTCCAAAAAAATACACGGTTACAGATACGACTATTCACTGGCAAAATACATCCACTCTTCAAAAAAAGTAAAAATAATATGTAAGCGACATGGGGTGTTTGAGCAACTACCAAAGGCACATTTGGCTGGATTTAATTGTTTGGAATGTAGGAAGGGAACCAAGGAAGAATTTATAAAAAATGCAATTAAACTTCACGGGGACAAATATGACTATTCCAAAGTTGAATATAAAACTAGTGCAGACAAAGTAGTAATTATATGCAAGAAACACGGTCCTTTTTTTATGACGCCGCATTCTCATTTGCGCAAAGATGGACCGAGAGGTTGTAGAAAATGTTTTGATGCCGGAATGACATCGAGAGGAGAGTCCGAGTTTTTAGATTATTGTAAAATACCTAAAAAGTTTAGAAATTTTTCAATACCATCAACGAAATATGTAGTTGATGGGTTTGATAAAAGAACAAAAACTATTTTTGAATATCTGGGAGATTATTGGCACGGCAACCCAAAAACATATGACGGTAACACAAAAATACGTTGCCGTGGTGGTCAGACCGCGTCTGAAGCATATAAAAAAACGTTTGAACGCTTTGATAAATTGAAGCTTCTGGGATACAACATTAAATATATTTGGGAAAGTGAGTGGTTACTATGGAAACGGGGCAATGTAAAAGAACCAAAAATCATAGATGCATAATTTTTATATATACGGAAAACCTATTTTCATATATATGTATATAGAGAAATCTAACAATCATATATATGAAACTAAAAACTAGCCACGAAACATCATTCACTTCTGTACACTTGTTCAAGGACAAATATACTGCTTTCAAGGAAGCAGGTGTATCAAGTGGAATGACGCTGCAAAAACTTGTAAATCGTTGTGTATATCTTTATATCAACGATCCAGAGTTCAGAAAGAAGCTCAACGAAGAAAATTCTTTACAAATCAGCGGTTCTGCATTTTAAATAATTTGACATAACGCAGATTTAAAACATAATACAAGGTTATATATGGTAAATAGTTATATTCCTCAGAAGGACAGAAAGAAGATTATACTGCTTTGCGATGACTTGAGAATGCATTCTGGTATTGCTACAATGGCAAGAGAGTTTGTAACAGGTCTGGCAGGCAAATACAACTGGGTGCAAATGGCAGGTAGCGTTACGCATCCTGAAAAAGGCAAGATAATGAATCTTGACCAAGCCACCAACCAAGTTGCTGGTATAGATGATTCGTATGTTCGTTTATACCCCGTTGACGGTTATGGCGACCCAAATCTTCTGGGTGAAGTTATTAAAATGGAAAAGCCTGATGCGTTGCTTCATTTTACCGACCCCCGGTTTTGGATATGGCTGTATCAAATCGAACGCGAATTGCGTCAGAAGATTCCGATTGGTTTTTACAGCATTTGGGATGATCTTCCATATCCAATGTATAATCGCCCATACTATGAATCGTGTGATTGGATTGGTTGTATCAGCAAGCAGACAGAAAATATCGTAAAGAATATTCTTGGAACTACACTAAATAATCCTACAACCGTATCGTATGTGCCGCACGGCATCAATCGCAAGATGTTTAGACCGTTGACTACAGAGTCTGAACTGAATGAACTGCAACTAATACGCAGACAATATTTCAAGAAGGACTATAAGTTTGTAATATTCTATAACAACAGAAATATTCGCCGCAAGCAAACCAGTACAATAATGCTTGCCTATAGAACATTCTGCGACAATCTACCAAAAGAAGAAGCAGCAAAGTGCGTATTGTTCCTGCACACCCATCCGGTAGACGAAGCGGGTACTGATTTGCCAGCGTGTAAACAGGCATTTTGCCCTAACTATGATGTAGTATTTAGCGTTGATAAGGTTTTGCCAGAAAGAATGAATCAACTATATAACATGGCGGATGTTACGGTTAATCTATCTGACAACGAAGGATTTGGCATTGCTACTGCGGAAAGCGTGATGGCAGGCACTCCAATCATCGTTACGGTTACAGGAGGATTGCAGGATCAGTGCGGATTTACGGATGATGTTGGAAATCCTGTACAGTTCGAGAACGGATGGGGAACCAATGCCGATGGTAGATACAAGAAGCACGGTAGATGGGTCACTCCAATCTTTCCGGGTGCAAGAATGATGCAAGGTAGTATTCCTACTCCATATATTCTTGCGGATTATGCCAAGTGGGAAGATTGTGCCGAAGCATTTATGTACTGGTATTTGACCGGTAAAGAAAAACGCCGCGAATGTGCACTTGAGGGCAGAGAATGGATGTGCGGAGTTGGTGGACTAAGTGCAGAAAGTATGTGTGAAAAAATGGCAACTGGCTTGGACAACATGATGGCAAACTGGAAAGGTCGTGAAAGATTCAATCTACATCGTCACGACGAATATGTTGGGCACAATATGCCAAACAATAGTCTTGGATTTCCAATTCCGAAGATAGACAAAGATGAAGTACTGAAAAAATATAACAAATAATATGTTGATACAATATGAAGGAATGGAGATGCAACAAAGGCTGGAAATTTTTCCGATATTTGAAAAATTTTTAAATGAACAGCAGTTCGATCTAATAATTGAAATAGGCACAAGGCAAGGTGGACTCACCAAATTTTTAAAAGACGTTTCTCCGTCAAGCAGGGTTGTTTCTTTTGATATATTGCAACAGGTACCACGGTACCTTCTACATCTTTTTTCTAATAATATAGATCTACGAATAAAGAACGTGTTTAGTGAAGATTTCAAAAAAATTATTGATGAAGATACATTGCAAATGTTAAGCAGCATTGGCAAGAAATTGATCTTATGTGATGGATCAAATAAAATAAAAGAGTTTAATTGTCTCTCAAAATATTTAAACGTTGGAGATTTTATTATGGCACACGATTATTCTCCTTCTTTGGAATATTTTGAAGAAAACATTAAAGGAAAAATTTGGGATTGGTGTGAAACAACCGAAGAACCAATATCTGCAATTTCAAATGAATGTGGATTAGAATTTTATGAACAAGACGAATTTCAAAAAATTGTCTGGGTATGCAAGAAAAAAGTTAAATAATTAAATAAAAAATATTATGGCTAAAGCACTAACAAAAGAAGAAGCAAAGACAAAAATCTACGAACTTGCCAAGCAACTTCGTGAAATCGAAATGGAAAAGCGAGTGGTTATGACCGACTTCAAGGATCGCATCAACGATGTTAAGTCTGAGATGGAGGCTATTATCCAAGAACAAGAAGGCCAAAACACGCCAGGTACAGCACCATAACAAACAAAAGGTTATATAAATGAGCAACGAAATTAAACCAGTATGTGTCATACAAGGTCCAGTAGCATCTCGATCTGGATATGGAGACCATTGCTTTACGTTAGCAGCGGACATCATCAAATACGACAAGTTCGATGTTAAGATTGTACCAATGCGATGGGGAGTATGTCCAAACACCATGTTGGATGACGAAAGTCGTCCTATGGTAAAAGAAATAAAAAGTAGAATATTGACCACTAATTTAACTACTCCTCCCGAGCTATTTGTTCAAGTTTCCATTCCGAACGAATTCCAACCAAAAGGAAAATACAATATCGGAGTAACGGCGGGCATTGAAAGTACGGTACCAAAACCAGAGTGGATAGAAGGTCTGAATAGAATGAATCTAAACATCGTTCCGTCCAATTTTTCGAAAGAAGTATTTGTAAAAACAGCATATGATCGCAGAGATGAAAGAACTGGAATGGTAGACAAACTTCAACTCAATAAACCTATTGAAGTTGTATTTGAAGGAGTAGATACAAGTATTTATAAAAAAACTAATGAACCATCCGAAGAAATTGATTCAGCACTAAATGCAATACCAGAAACATTTTGCTATTTGTTTGTTGGTCACTGGCTTCAGGGGGATCTTGGTGCAGACAGAAAAGATGTTGGAATGCTTATCAAGATATTCAGTGAAGTATTTAAAAACAAGAAAAATGCTCCTGCTCTCATTCTTAAAACCAGCGGAGCGACCTTTTCTAAAATCGATAAAGCTGAAATATTGAAGAAGATCAACGATGTTCGCGCTCCGTTATCTGGAACTCTTCCGAATATATATCTTATACACGGCGAACTGACTCCAGTCGAATTGAACCGTTTATATAATCACCCGAAAGTAAAAGCTCACGTAAGTCTCACGCACGGAGAAGGATTCGGAAGACCGTTGTTGGAAGCAACTCTTAGCGGAAAGCCTTTACTTACTACTGGCTGGAGCGGTCACGTAGATTTTCTTCCGGAGGATTTAGCAAACCTATTACCTGGTACAATGGTAAACGTACCGGCCAGCGCATGCAATGACTGGCTGGTGAAAGAAGGTCAATGGTTCAATGCAAATTACAGTGTCGCGGCTCAAAAGTTGGAAGATATACATACTAATTATATAAACTATGTTCCAAACGCAGAAAAGCTTCGTGCACAAAACGCAGAAAAGTTCAACCTTGAAGCGGCTGGAAAATCTTTAATTGACGTGCTAGAAAAACATCTACCGACGTTTGAAAAGAAAGTATCTATTACACTCCCAAAGTTTAAAAGAATAACTCCGACAACTTCGTGAAAATAAGTTACTTGGTTACCTGCAAGAATGAGACGCTTGAGCTTCTTGGACTGATCGAGAAGCTCAACACTCACATTCGCTCAAATGCCCCCGACGATGAAGTTGTTATTCTTGACGATTTTTCGGAAAACGAAGATACCAAAAAGATACTGGGAATAGCAAAAAATTATGGATTCACGATTGTTCAACACGCTCTGAATAAAAACTTCGCTGAACATAAGAACTATGGGTCAAAACGTTGTGTAGGAGATTATATAGTCCAATTGGACGCGGATGAATATCTGTGGCCTGAACTATTGCATAATATGCAAGAGTTGATAATGTCGAATCCAAAAGTTGAATTGTACAGAGTTCCAAGAGTAAATATTGTAAGAGGAGCTACACCACAAGATGCATCTATGTGGGGATGGCATCTTAGTACAATACCAGAATATTTTGGTAACGAACCAATAGTAAACTGGAATCACGGTGATTATCAATCGCGTATATATAAAAATAGTCTAAAGATACAATGGCAAAAGCCTTTACACGAGACGATTCTTGGTGCAGAATATGTTACTATGCTGCCCAAGGAAGTTGAATGGTCTATTATTCATGACAAAACGATAGATAGACAACGTGCGCAAAATCTATTTTATAACCAAAACTGGTCTAAACAAGCCAACATGGGACAAGGATAAGATATTCTACCATTTACAAAAATACATGAAAGATTTTTACGACATTATAAATAAGTACCCTAATCACGGAGCTTTGGGAGGAAATCCTGGAGACACGGGTATTGAACAGAACAGGTATGAACTGAATGAATTATGCAAGTTTATAGTCGAGAATAATATTAAAACTTGGCTTGAAATCGGAATTGCGCATGGAGAACTTTTGCGGTTCATGGTAAATGAGATGAAACTAGATGGAAAGGGAATAACTTTACCTGAATATACTCACGCACATACCGGATTGGATATAATGTACGGGTCTTCTAGGGACGAAAATGTAATAAAAAGCGTGGATGAATACGTGTCTGAGAATGGGAAATTTGATATGATTTTTGTGGATGGTGACCATTCATATGAAGGAGTCAAAGCTGACTACAACAACTATAAGGATAAATGCAAGTTTATGGGATTTCACGATGCCTGTGGATGGAGAAACTGCCAAGGAGTTCCAATATTTCTAAACGAAATAAAAGACCAATACAACGACAGCTATAAAATGTTCGAAGATAATAGCAATTTTAGATCTGGAATAGTAGTAATAAAAATATAAAAATTATGAGTAACGGAATAAGCATTATAATGCCACACGCCATCAATGATGAAAATGATAGAGTACTTTGGCTCAATCAAAAGATGGCAAAAGAGAATACACGCGGGCCATATGAAATTTTGTATATGGGAAACATGAAGCGTCCGGACTTGGTATACAAAGGATGGAATATGTTGGCCAGCGTTGCCAAATACGACCTAATACTGTGGTCAAACACAGATTTACTTCTTGCACCGGACTGGGATGTTAACATCCATAGTTTAACAGAGTTTTATGATTGGATTTCACTGAGAGTGGTCGAGTGTGGGGCAATACCAAGTTACCATACAATGATATCTAAAAACTTCGGATGGACCGCTGCAAACTTTGACAGAAAAGCGTTTGAAGAATTCGTGGCATCGGATATATCAAATCGCTCTATGCACGAACAAGGCTGGGTATGGTATTGTCCAAGTGTTCTAAAAAAGCGTAAATTTTTAGAATTGGGTGGGTTTGGAGAAATACCGGTTTTCCCATTTGATCACGATGTCCATTTCAAGAGAAAAGCGGAAGCCGCAAGATGGAATTTTGGAATCAGCAATCATAGCTATGCTTATCATCTACAAAGAGCAAAAGAAAATCTCGGAGCACCGGATAGAGCATGAAAATTACAAGTATAATAAACTATTGTACAAACGATTACATATTTTTAAAGCCCTGCATTGATGGCGTACTACCATTCTCGGACAAAGTAATTGTATCGTACTGTGATCATTTTCTTGACGGCACCCCAGAAAATAGAGAACTTATAAATAAAGGTATATTTGAGAACCCAAAAGCGGAATTTATAGAATTTCAATATAATCCTAGCCAAAGCTCTCGTTGGCATCATAATGCGTGCAGAAAAGTTGGATTTATAAATTCTCCACAAGATACAGACTATTATATGTTGCTGGATGTGGACGAGGTAATTGAACCAGAAAAATTTAAGATTTGGTGGAGTCAACAGCAAGGAAATCTTGTAGATAGTTACAGATTCTCATGTTATTGGTATTTTAGAGAATTCAAATACAGATACAAGAATTGGGAAGAGGCCATTGCTTTGGTAAAATCGGGACCACTTACAACGAACGACAACATTATATTCCACCACGAGGAACGCAAAGCTATGTTTTGGAGTGTTTCGGAAAATAAAAGAATGGATAAATGTAAACTTGATGGATTGCCTTTTTCACACCACTATTCTTGGGTAAGATCCAAACAAGGAATGTTGAAAAAAGTAAAGTCTTGGGGACATAACAAAGACTGCGATTGGTCTAAGCTTGTGGAGAAAGAATTTGAACAGCCTTTTAGGGGAAAAGATGTTATTTTCGGTAATCGAGAATATGATATAGTCGAACCTTTAATAAAAATAGAATTAGTATGAATATCGCAATGGTTGTGTACGGCGGAGAAAATAACTCGTTTGGAAAACAATGGTCTACGCCATTCGGTTTGAAAATCGGATGGGAAAAACTAGGACATATGGTTGATGCGTATCAGATGAATCCTGCAAGTTGCAATCTCTCCGAGTTGGAAAAAAATATTAAGAGATATGACTTTGTATGGGTGGGATGGCCTTGGATATCTGAGTCATTGGATGACGAAATAAAAAGGTTGAAAGAAAAATACAGTGCTAAAATAATATTACATTTGGACGACGAACCACAGACTTACGGACAGGGACATAAACGCCTGCTGTATTGCTATGGCGCACATACGCCCGATTTAAGATGTTATAGAATGTACAGAAGCCAATCAAAAAATGTACATTGGATAAATCATTGGGGAGATGAACATATGTTTTATTATAATCCAGAAATAAACCGCCAAAATATATGTATTACTACTTGCGGACATAAACAATCCACGGAATATCTTAGGAGCGCACTGGGAAATAAGTTTATTCAAGAAAGAATCCCGACTGATCAAAACAATTTATTTTATAACAAAGGTACCGTGTGTTTTCAATTTGCTCGGTTTGATGAAATAACACGTAGAATAATGGAGGCGGGAGGATGCAAACTTGCGGTCGTGACAAACAGAATATCGGAAGATACCGGAATATATAACTTGTTTAAAGACGGAGTTGATGTTATGTATTATGACAGCGTTGAATCTGCCCAGAAAAAGATTAATATGCTTCTAGAAGATGACTATTTACGAAATTCATTGGCCGAAAATTTATACAATAAGGTGAACTCTAAATATAGAACCGCCATTGCGTGCGAACAAATAATTAATATCGCAAATGGATATAACGATGTAACTTTTAAACTTGATTGAATATTTTAATTATGAACTTGATTGGTACAAAAATTGTTGAGGTTCCATATTTTTCAAGCCAAATAACAGACATAAATAAATCTGTCTTGGTTGTGGGGGAAAGACACGGTGGAGAAGGTGTGAGCGAAGCGTTATTTGACATGGGAGCAAAAAACGTAACCACGACCGATATTGTGTCTATACCAAGCGGTTCTTGGCTTGATCTAAATGGCAAGGAATGGAAACACGTAGAGGCGGATTTTATACAATATGACGAAAACTTGAAGTATGATTATATTGTAGCTGTATCTGTATTTGAGCATTTCGGGTTTTGGTTTTCTGGCAATAAAATGGCCAGCGGCGTACACGAAGAGGATATGTGTAGATGGAATCACGATATAAAAGGAATAAAAAAAGGATGTAAATTATTAAGAGATAATAAATCGAAATTTATGGTTACGCTTCCTGCCGGACCATATATGAATTACGAAGACACCGGAGAGCCATTTCTTCGTTCGTATGACTTTAGACGACAGAATATAATAAAAAATCAAATATCCGACGAAGGATGTGCGGTAACCGACGAAAAATTTTATTATTCGTCCAACTTTTCGGAATGGTATGAATCCGATAACGCTATAAATCATCCACAAAATTATCATTTATACGACACGCGGAGCCCCAATGTAATATGGGCATTCACCATTCAAAAACTATGAAAATTATATACAGATTTAGCGATTTGGGCTATCAAAAGAAAAAACTTCCCCTAGTTAATAATGAAAATTGTTTTTTGAATTTTTGTAATAATTTTTTAGAAAAAAACTTTGATGGTGTAACCATCATAATGGACAATTGTTATGCGCATACGATTGAAAAGTTCAAAGAGATTATTAAAAAAACAAGTCAAACAAATGCACCGCATATAATTACCACATTGAATGGCAATGCGGGATCTTATAAATATGCTTTACAATACGCTATGGAAAATTTTTCCGACAACGAAATTGTATATTTTGTTGAAGGAGATTATATACATGATGTTGGTTCCAAAAAAATATTAGAAGAGGGGTTTAATTTGATTGGCGCAGAAGTAGATTACGTGACTTTATATGCACATCCAGACAAAGAAGCTACACCAGATAGAATTATACCTGAATACATATTTCGGTCTCCGAGTGTGTATTGGAGAACATGTGAAGCAACTACAATGACGCACGCCTCCAAAGTGAGTACCATAAAAAGAGACTTTTCGATAATAAATAAATGGATTTCTGATAAACACCCCGACGATTATAAAATGTTTTTGGAATTAAAACAAAATGGAAAACTTCTTATATCCAGTATTCCCGGTTATTCTACTCACGGAGAAACCGATTGGCTAAGTCCATTTAAGGATTGGAATCATATTTTAGAAAAATCAATATCATGAATATTATACAAATAGGTGCGAACAATGGAGATGATGAAGTTTATCAACTAATATCTTCGAATGCGGAAAAAATAAATAAGGCGGTAATAATAGAACCAATTCCGTTCTGCATTCCTGTACTAAAAGAAAAATACTCCGCGTTTAAGAATGTTTATATAGAAAACGTGGCTATATCAGACAACTCGGAAGTAAAACTCCGTAATTTTTACTATGAAGCTGGCGGAAATTATGAAGTAAGCACTCTTAAAAAAGAACATTTAATCCATCACGGCGCAGATGAAAATATAATTAAATGCATTAGTGTTGATTGCTTGACAGTTTCAGATATCGTTGATAAATATGAAATTAGAAATTTAGATTATTTGTTTATAGATGCGGAGGGATTCGATTATGAAATAATAAAAAGTCTAGATTTTGGTAAATGCGACATAAAAAACATTAAATTTGAATCTATGCACATCGACGGTGTCAATTTAAAAGGACAAAGATATTCCGATCTTTTATTGTTTTTAGGAAGTATGGGATATGATGTCGGCGAACCGCAAGGGTTGAATACAACCGCGACAAAAAAATAAAATTTATGGAAAATAATCAACGAGAAGATATTTCTAAATTCATAGAAAGCATAACATCCAAATATGGATTTGTACCCAAATTTGCGCATAATCTAGTAGCAAAGGATAAGAAGAAAGTGTACTATTCTGGTGCGTACTTTGATAATACAGAGTTAGTTGCTGCAATCGAAGCACTGTTATTTGGGAAGTGGTCTTCATCTGGAGAAACTTGTGCAAGATTTGAACGAGAGTTTGGGCGGCATATCAACAATAAGTTTTCGTTCTTCTGCAACAGCGGATCAAGTGCCAACTTACTGTTGATTGCGGCGTGCAAGGAATATTTTGGATGGAAAGATGGTGATGAGATCATTGTTTCTGCGGTAGGATTTCCAACCACCGTATCTGCAATCATACACAATAATCTAAAGCCAGTGTTCATAGATATTGAATGGTCTACATTGAACTTTGATTTGATAAAGATCGAAGAAAAGATAACTGAAAAAACCAAGGCAGTATTCTTGAGCCCGGTTTTGGGAAATCCACCCGATATGGATGAAATGCTTGCTATTACCAAGAAGCATCATCTAAAACTGCTGTTGGATAATTGCGATTCTCTTGGCTCTAAGTGGCGTGGAAAATACCTAAACGAATATGCTATAGTATCCAGTTGTTCTTTTTATCCAGCCCACGAAATAACAACCCTAGAAGGCGGAATGGTGTCTTCTGACATACAAGAGATTGTTGATATAGCCAGAAGTTTTGCTACTTGGGGTAGAGATTGTTACTGTGTAGGCGCTGCCAACTTGTTGTGCAATGGTTCATGTAATAAGAGATTTTCAAACTGGCTACCAGAGTTCCCAGAGCTTATAATTGACCACAAATATGTATTCAATAGAATTGGCTGGAACCTGAAACCACTGGACCTTCAAGGTGCTATAGGGATGGAGCAGTTGAAGAAACTTGATTATATCTGCAAGACAAGACAATCTAATAAGGATGCAATACAATCTGCATTGAAGAAGTATGTTGATGGTTTGAATTTTCCAAACACATTTGCTGAAACAGATTGGGTTCCTTTCGGTGTGCCTATTATTTGCAGAGATAAAAAGCAAAAAGAAACGCTTGTTGCGTTCTTGGAAAAGAACGGTGTGCAGACCAGAAACTATTTTGCCGGAAACTTGCTTGTGCATAATGGATACAAGCATCTCGATGACTATAAGAAATATCCAGAATCAAATAAAGTTCTTGATCTTGTGTTCTTTTTAGGCTGTGCTCCAACAATATCTCCGGATAATCTAAATCACATTGAAACCGTATTGTCAACATGGACGAACTAACAATATTTGGCGGCTCTGGATTTGTTGGCAGTAATTTTGCCAAACTATATCCTCAAAAAAGCATAATAATGCCTCGTGATGAAAATTGGTCCGAGAATATGAAAGATGTGCTATATCTTATTAGCACAACTCATAACTATCATTTGTTTGATGACCTTCATAAAGACATCAATACCAATCTTAACAAGCTGATGGACGTTTTGCCAAATGTTCAAGGTACATTCAACTTTGTAAGTAGCTGGTTTGTGTATGGAGAGGGCTATACAAAATACCGCCCAGCCAAAGAAGGAGACCCTTGCAATCCCAAAGGATTTTATTCAATAACCAAAAAAACAGCAGAAGATTTGACAGAATCATTTTGCCGCACATTTCACAGAAATTACAGAATATTACGTTTGTGTAATGTAATTGGCGGAGATGTTGGTGCGGGAAAAAAGAAAAATGCACTTGAATATCTCATCGGAAACATTGTTAAAAACGAGCCAGTAAGCATATACAAAGGCGACAATTACAGAAATTTCATGCACGTCGAAGATGTATGTGCTGCTATAAACTTGGCGACATATAGTGGAAAATTTAATGAAATATACAACATCGGTGCAGAAGAAAGCATTAAACTTATTGAAATCATCGACTATGTAATCAAAAAGACGGGTTCGACGAGCAAGGTAACACACGTCGATGTGCCAGAGTTTCATCAAATAGTTCAAGCACCAAACTTCTTTATGGACTGTGAAAAATTGCGTAATTTGGGATTCAGGCAAAAATACACTATATTTCAGGCTGTGGATAAAATACTTGAAAAATACACAGATTCAAATTATAAATAAACAATATCAATTGACAATATGGTCCAACCGGCTATGATTGAAAGATTATATGACTTCTAAACCAAAGAAAAGTTTGTATTTTTATTTGATGGTTTTATTTTCCATCATTGGTCTGCCACTAATGGTTATGTCTTTGTTCTATATAAAGGACGCCATATTGGCCGATACTTGGCGTACTAATATCGTAACAACTATACAAGCGGCTGTAATCATTGCCGCCGAATTTATGATTATATCCGAGGCGATGAAGCATCGAGAAGGATATACTACGGTGGCAACTACGAAATACAACTTGTTCAAGTGCAGAGAAAGTGGAACGGAAGAATCATTCATGATGTTTGCAGACGATGAAGAAGAACTTGAACTGTTTTTTAGCATCACGCAACCAGACAAGAAGTTCTTTATAGAACCAGCCGAGATGTCTGGTAAGAGCATCAAAATGAGAATATTCAACGGAGGAAACAGTTATGGGTAAAACTGCATTTTTTATACTAAATCATAACTTACCGGATTATACGGATATGCTGTATGAATCTCTCAAGCCATATGAAAGAAATGATTATGACTTATTTGTATTGGATAATGGGTCTTCTACCGAAGGAAAAAGTAAATATAGCAGTTTTGCACTGGAGAATAATGTATATATGGGAGGAGGATTCAATGCAGGAATGCAGTATGTGTTGGAAAATCCGCAATATGACAGTATGATATTTTCTAACAATGATCTTACAATCCATCCATATAATCACGTAAGAATACTAAGAGAAGAAATGTTTGCGGGTGAAAATGCAGAAATAAAATATGACATTGTATCTCCCTCCATTTACAACATAGAACCGAATCAACAGTGCCATTGGAAAAGCATGCACAATTGGAATGCAAATGGTATCAGGCAGGTTGATTATATCGATTTTCAAACTCCACTAATTTCACGCAGAATGTTGGAAGAAGTAAAAGAGATAGATTCTGATTTGATGTATGGCTGGGGAGTTTGTTTTTATTTTGCCTTAGTGGCCAAGAAAAAAGGATATAAGCTTGGTATTGTTGATAGATGCTGTATCTTACATCATAATTCAGTTACTATAAAAAAAGGAGTTGCTGGTCTTGATATTCCAACATATTGCCGTAGAGCGGAAGAAGGACAGTATAATTTTTTCAATAAGACGGGCTTGATGAAAGAGTATCTGGATTTGAGGAAAAAAGCCGAAACGTACAATTATAGCCCATAAATATGAAAAAAACTGCGGCAATAATATTAAATCATAATTTACCAAAACATACAGATCAATTGTATGAATCTCTAAAGCCATACGAACGAGAAGATTACGATATTTTTATTTTTGACAACGGTTCCAGTCCAGAAGGTGTTGCAAAAAATACGACACACAATTTAGATAGAAATGTTTATATGGGTGGCGGGTTTTTTTCTGGATTAAAATTCACTTTAGAAAATAAAAAATACGATTCTCTTTTATTTTTAAATAATGACATTGTTGTGTATCCTTACAATTATGTAAAAAATTTAAGAAAAGAAATGTTTTGGATTGATGGAAGCGTCGCGTTTGATGTAGTATCTCCGTGCATACATAATGTTGAAGATGGTGTATTTTGGAAAACAATGCATAATTGGGGTAAACCGTTTATACGAGATGTTCCCTTTATAGATTTTCAAACGCCGCTGATAAGTAGAAGAATTCTTGAAATGGCGACACGAATAGACGACAATCTTTTATATGGATGGGGAATAGATTGGTACTTTGCAATATTAGCATATAGGAATAATTTTAAAATCGGGGTAATGGACAGAATTTCTATTATGCATTATAATTGCCTGACGACAAAGTCGGGAGCGTGCAAAGAAATCACCACGGAAAATTACAGAAATCTTGCATTTAATGGTCAAACAAAATTTCTTTTGGAAAATGGACTAATGAAAGACTACGAAAAGCTTAGACTTATGGCGGAAAACTATAGTTGCCAATGAAAGACGATTACTTTTTATTTCAATTTCACGTAATGTGGTATGAATCCGAAATGATCGGTGAGATGTTAGACTCTCTAAAAACTGCTATGGGTCTAGCAAAGTACAGAATACGAATAAAAGTATGCGTAAATCTTCAAACTTATATCGAAACACCGAATAATAATTTAGACATAGAAAAATCGGTTCAATCTTTCTTGAAGCACGACGCGATCAGAAATGCAGAAGTATTTTATAAAACAGACAAAGATCCATTTTATAATATAGGTGACTGGCGTAGAGAAGTGTACGATAAAGATGCAAAATATACAATATGGGGAGAAAGCGATTGTCTGGTTCCCCATGATTTTTTCAATATTTTGGAAAGGTTTAATGCCGATGTAAATCCACACATATTATCTTTTAGTTCACGAAAAATGTGGGATGATACTTGGAAAAATGTGGAACATTCTGAACTCAAAAAGTACAGCCGAGAGCAAGGACATTTTGATATATTTATCGCAAAACAATTGTGCACCGGAACATATATCGACGAACGCACATTAAAAAAATTTAACGATTTATTTGAACACGTAAATGTATCGAAAATCTCAGTCCCAAAAGTAGATGGTGCGTTGTTGTGTTTGTCTGGCGGATTTTTTGAAAAATTCATACCAGAAAATATGCATTTTGTGAGAGAAGATACTTGTTTGGAGTATTATTGTGCCTCGAAGAAAATACCACAGTATAATGTAGATTCTAGAATAAAAGGACATAACTACAATCATCCAAAAAAACGAACTAACACAATTTCTACCAGAAACGATGAAATATTTAAAAAATATGCCAAGGAAAGTAGCGAGGCTATGGTAGATTTTATAAAAAAATTATAAATATGAGCAATGCCAAATACACTTGGATAATCAACAGCTATAAATCGCTTCCATATCTGAAGCTGGCGGTTGAATCTATAAGAGAAAATGCTTATTACAAGAACCAACCAATCATTGTTTATACAGAAAATGATACTGAAACAAGAGATTGGCTATTAGAACAAAAAGATATACAAGCTATATACGAACAAAATGAAAACCCAAAAGGAATCGGCGGTGGAGTCAACGAAGCAATCAAACGAGTGCAGACTGAATTCTTTAGTCTTATACATAGCGATATGTACATCAGTCGCCATTACGACAAACCTTTGTATGATATTGTATCATCTACTGACAGGAAAATAGTTGCTTGTGCTTGGCGTCTTGAGCCCAACATATTTAACAACGAAGATAGGGTTGGAACAATGTTTGCCCCAGTAAATGGTGGGTTTGGTGTATATCATCACGATTTTCTAAAAGAGGAGTTTTTATATTGGGCCGATCATTTCGTACAATCTCCAAACCCATCTGGTTTTAGAAAAGTAGAAGGCGTATCATATATGATGCGAACAAAAGATTTCATAAACAATGATGCTCGATTTGCTCCTACATCGTATGAAGATATGATGCAGAATGTATTGATGCAGATAAAAGGATACGACTTTGTGGTTACTTCAAAAGCACTTGTATGGCATTTTGGAGCCCGCAGCAGTCATTTTCTTGGACAACACGACAAACTGGTTGGTACATCCGATAGACAAAAGTTAAGCGAACAGAAAAACTTTAAAACTTGGTTGACATTATGGGGAGAACCGCCATCATATGATGAAGTTGGTTTTATAAAAGTTTCAGAACAAATGCGAACCCGTTATAATAACAATCCAGAATTATATGACAGAGGCTGCTAAAAAATATTTTGAGTTGTATTATAAACTACAACGCTGCATTGATGAAGGCGAGAAGGATGGTTTGCTTGCCAACAAGACGCGAAAAGAGTTATATAGAGTATACAACGAAATGACTGAAAAAGAACAACAACTACTTGACATAGTCGGAATAGAACACGGAAAAACATGAAATATAGTACGAAAGACATTTCAATCATAATGCCATCGTATAATACATTGAATTATACATTGATGGCATATCGAAGTATTCGGGAATATTATCCGAATAACGAAATTATTATATTGGATGATGGTAGTACAGACGGGAGTGCTGATTATCTGGACGCTCAAATAAATTTAGATGACAATCTTCGCGGTTGGAAGAACACCACGGGAAATATTCTCGGACATACAATAACATATGATCTAGGAATAAAGATGGCAAAAAACCCACTTGTTACTATTTTCCATAGCGATATGATTTGTGGAAAAAACTATCTTGAGAATATGCTCAAGCATTATAAAGAAAAAACGGTGGTGTGTGCTACACGAATTGAACCAGAAGGGATATATCCACCGGGAAAAGAAAAAATACTCAAACCTTTCGGTATAGAGTTTCACGAATTCAAGAAAAACGAATTTGATGCATTTGTTGAGCAAGAACAAAAAGATAGAAAAGATGTTACAACAAATGGCATATTTGCTCCTTGGATGATAAGCAAAGATGATTTCTTGGCTATTGGCGGGCACGATGCTAAATCATTTGCCCCTTACCCAGAAGAAGATGCGGATTTGTTTTTGCGTTTTCATCTTGCTGGATATAACCTCATACAAAGCAGAGACAGCTTGTGCTGGCATTGGATAAGCAGAGGACATAGAAGTTGGGCCAAGAATGGAGTGGGAAAAGATGATAGTATGTTTCAATTCTATCAAAATAGAGCAAGGCGAAATTATGTTCGTAAATGGCGTAAATGGATGGCGTTTGATGAAAATCATCATCCAGTTCCCCATCCAGTATATAATGTTGGGTTTGTTGTTACAGGAGTAGAAACTCCAGATTTCATCCATTTCTTGGAACCTTGGTGTTCAAATATATTTGTCGATAATTGGGATATGGCCGAGAAATATATTATAACAGAACAACCCACTACCAAAATAGATTTGAAAAACAGAATTCGAAAACACGAAGAAATTGATTCTGTAAACAACGATGCTTTGTTATACTTCAATTATAAAGACTTTCTAGCAAACCCAAAAGCAAATCCAAAGACGATTGTCAATTTAACGGATATGCTATCTGACAAGGATATTGAAAACAATAGCGAGTATGAATTGGGTATTTTCAAACTTAAAACAAAGGTTGTAAAGGATTTGAGAAACACACTTATAAAGGTATAATATGAACCCTAGAAATCTTTTTATATTTGTAGTTGATTATGTTCGCGGTCTTGGCGGCAATGGTCGAGGAGTTGTTATTGTAAGAAAAACTCCTTTAGAGCAAATCACTAAGTTGTTTGACGATTTTTTGTTGGATCCAGAAATAGCCAAGTTTGTAAAATACAAGAAAGTAACATCTGAAGAACATCCAAATATGGTGATATACCGAGTGGAAGGAACAGAAGAGCATATCATATTTGGAGTCAGCGAAGAAGGCTGGAAAGGCGATTATGGATTGACACATACAGATTTGGTAGTTAGTGTATATTAAAATTTTATGAAAAAAGTATCTATTACAAAACTAGAAAATAAGGCAATCATTCCCACACGAGGAAGCACTGGCGCCGCCGGTTATGATCTTTATACCACGGAGTTTCATATCTTGAAGCCCGGTGAACGAAAGTTATTCAAGACTGGCTTGTCTATGTCTATTCCGGCTGGAATGTATGGCAGAATCGCGCCAAGAAGCGGTCTAGCATACAAAAAGGGCATAGATGTTATGGCAGGCGTAATTGACGAAGATTATCGCGGAGAAATTGGGGTAATTCTTATTAATCTTGGTCAAGAAGATTTCAATGTTGTTATTGGAGATAAGATTGCTCAAATCGTATTTGAGTTTTATAATCCAGTCGATTTTGTTGAAACGACTGGATTGGATAATACTCAGCGAGGCGAAGGCGGATTTGGGTCAACAGATATACTATCCAAACCGGAATTTAAAAAATTTACGCTAAAAAAAGCAACAACCGTTAAAAAGTTTTTTGCGGAAAATAAAACCGGAGAACTCAACATGGAAAAAGTTGAAGTTTATATGGGAAATTTCCACGGTGAAGTATATGAGTTTGAAGAAAGTGGAATGAAAGGGATTTGTGTCGTGGATGATTCTGGAACAGTTCATCCTTATTCCAAAACTCTTATTGTAAAATCTAATTCTAAATTGGAAGACAATTCATCTGCATCACAAAAATTTACGCTTAAAAATCCAATAACTATTGACAAGTTTTATAGTGAAAATGATATTAGTCCAGTTCTAAAAATTGATTATGTAAAAATTCATCTAAGTCAATTCGTTGGAGAAATATATCAGTACACAGAAAATGGAACCAAAGGATTGTGCGTAATAGACAGAAATGGAAACATATATCCAGCTTCTAAAATAACATTGTCAAAGGCATAACGTTTTATTTTTTTACCTTATATTTATATTTGTAAAGTTTATTGCAGAATAATATGAGCAAAAATAACTATAGATACAAAGAAGATTATTCAAATATTGATGTAGAAGAACTCGACGAAATTGAAACTGAAAAGTTTGAGAAGTTTCGTCCCAAGAAAAAAGGTAAGAACAAGCCTAAACAAAAAGACGCTCATATAGAAGACGATGAGCGTTGATGATAAGTGTGTAGATTATCTTGAATTGTTCCGTGACAGCAAATATCTGGAACTGTCTCAAAAATTAGAAAAAGAAAACGCCGCTGTTGTAGCGGCGTTTTGTTATTATTTGAGCAAGTATGAAGGAGCAAATCACTTGGATTTTCTCCGTAAATTGCTTTAGTGTTTGTGGTAGATAATACCCCAATCGGCGAGGCGGATATCTCCACCAGCGTATGACATACTGCTTTGTAGGCTTTCTGTCATTTCCTTGAGTTTCTGCTCGTATGTAACTCCATTACATTCGAGCGTAACCAATCTTCCCTCGACGTGAGTATTTGATCCTTTGTTGATGGCAGAAGCGGAACCATAATACTGCTTATACTTTTTCTTAGCAAGCATTTCATCCAGACTTTTTTCAAGCAATCCGCCAGCACCTGCTTTCATTCCTTCTCTAAGTTCATTCATCTTTATAATTTTATGTATCGTTTCGGCAGGAGAGTCAACACAAGCAGCGAACACGCTGCCTACCATAACCATCTGACCGCCAGCACGAATAGCCTTGGCAATATCTCCATTCATTCTAATTCCACCATCAGCGACCAACGGCTTTCTGGCAGCAGCAGAACACTCCAGCATACAAGTGAACATAGGCATACCAAATCCAGTCTGACCATATGTTGTGCAGGCATCGCCTTGAGCGATGCCAACCTTCACGCTGTCTGCTCCCCAATTTTCCAGATCAACAACTGCTGCTGGTGTTGCTACATTTCCCGCAATAATAAAAGGCTTTTCAACCGAGCAAATGCTGCTGCGATACATACGCATAATATAAGCAAGCATTTCTTTCATTCGCACGCTGTGTGCGTGAGCAATATCAATCGTGATATAATCAATTCTAAGATTCTTTTTGATACAATGCTCAACCAGATCCATATCTTCCTGCTTTACGCCAAGGCTGATGCTGATATTCTTCCAGTTTTCTTCGTTGGCTTTTTCAATGAAGTTGATATTATCAGTATTAGGAGTGTCGTGATGATTTAGATTGAAACGATGCATCACATAAAAATAGTCATTTTCACTCATCCATTTTGCCGTCTTGGCATCAATGGTGCATTTCATATTAGCGGGAGTAACAGGCAACTTGAACTTCTTTGGTCCAAATTCTACAGAGACATCTGCTTCTGAACGAGAATGATACTTTGAGTATTGCGGCTTTAGAAAAACGTCCTGATATGATAGATATTGTGATTTTTGCATAATTTATTTTAGGTCACCTATTTTAGGGACACCTAAAAAAGTGTCAATTTATATAAAGTGGTATATATTTATTATTATGAATGCTAAGTTAGTAATAGTCAAAGGATGCCCTAAAATAGACGAAGATAGTCAACGTCTTATTGCCAAGTATGTAAAATATGCTGTTGAGCAACTTGGATTAGATGATACACCTATTACTATCAGATTGCTTGGACCTAATCCAAATGAACCTATTACTACTGGAGCATATAGTCCAAAAGATAAAACAATAAGTAGTATAGCGGGCGGGCGACATCTTGTAGATTATTGTAGAACAATTGCTCACGAACTAACTCATATGAAGCAGGACATCAATGGTGAATTAGATGAACCATATCCTGAAATCGGCGGACCAATAGAAGATGAAGCAAACACCATGAGCGGCAGAATCACCAAACATTTTGTAAAAAATATATTGACTCCAGAAGAAAAACAGAAGTTGGGCCTTGGCAGTTATAGATGATAAAAAAACTAAAACACGCAATCCAAAATGTTGCGGCGTTTATGTTCATGGTATGGATAGTATTGGTTATGTTGGATATGTTGTTTTGATATATAAAAACACATATTCCGCGTTCTGGTTTATATTTATATAAGACCATATATATGAAAAAATCAGAACTCAAAGCATTGATAAGAGAAGTTGTTGAGGAAGCATCTTCGCTAAGTCGCTATACCCCAGAACAACAAGAAAAATTGAGACGTTTTGGATTTCATTGGGTAAGTGAGGATAAAGAATGGTATAATGACAAAGATCGTGAAATGCACATTTACTTTGACGAAGGATTGTCCGAATATGTTCTACTAACTTTTATTTGGAACGATGAAGAAGGCGACTATGAAAAAGATTATAGCAACTACAAAACATTGGATAATCTTATTGCGGCGGAACTATAAAGACCATATATATGAAAAAATCAGAACTCAAAGCGTTGATAAGAGAAGTTGTGGAAGAAGATATTGACAAAAGTGCTGTCCATCAAGAAATGCTCAAGGCCAAAAAAGAACTTGATACTCTTCTCAGTTATACTCGTCAGGGTGAAACACTATCTGGAAGTTATGTAGAAGATTGGAAAAAAGTGGCTGAACTAAGAAAGAATATACAAGAACTCTTGGCGATGCTAAAAACCCCCAAACAGCAATGAAAAAATCAGAACTCAAAGCGTTGATAAGAGAAGTTGTAAGAGAAGCATATTTTGGTGCCGCTGGTATGGCACACGCATCAAACAAAGATTCTGAACAAAGAAGAAGGGATGCGGAAAAAGACGCGGCGAAAAAGAAACCAAAACAACATCCCACTCCAGAAGAACTCGCCGCAGCAAAAAAGAAATTGGCCGATCTCCCCGACGAGGATTGGGACAATTATAGAAGTAAAAAATGAACGAACTATGAAAAAATCAGAACTAAAAGCATTGATAAGAGAAGTTGTACAGGAAACAAGCCTTGAAAAAGCGATTGGGTATAAAGAACCATATGCCATTAAAAGTGTAGAAAAGCTTACAGCCGATAATGCTAAACTTCGCGCCGCTTTACAGGAAATTATAGAACTTGAACAACAAGAGAACTTGGGATCTTATGGATTCGGAGATATAGCAAGAAAGGCTTTGGCTCAATAAAATGAACGAATCTTGGAACACAATGAACCTATCAATGCTTCGCCCAAATGGTAAGGGCAAGGATGAAGTATCATTGAATGACATTAACAATTTGCTCAAGAAAAGAACAGAAGAGCCAGCCGTATCTGATTATGACGAGAATGATGTCAAAGAACTACAAAAGTTCTGTAATGAACACGGCATTCTTGGCGTGAATTTTGGCAAGATGAATCCAAGAGCAGCACTCAATATGCTAAAAGGAAAAATGGGAGTAAGAAACGAACCAACTTTAAAAAGAGGACTAATCAATGGCTAAATCAATCGCAGAATATTTTGTTGGTCAATCTGCTGGATATGGTGGCGGAGCATTTGCCGGTGGTGGAGTTGCTCCAACTAACTGGGCAGGCACATTCTCAAGCAATCAAACATCCCGCCGCCTAAATGATTATCCAGCAAGCCGTAGATACACATACATGCAGGGCAATACCGTGATTGGTAGTTCATTATATGATACAATCACACAAGATGACCTGAAAGATGACAGATTTGATCCAGATGAAATTATGGCGGGGCTGCGTTGGGAAATGAAACATATGGAATATCCAAGCAAAGATGTTGCTCGCCCAATCGTAATCAAAAATCTACAAACCAATCCCAAGTATTATAGCGACTTGGATATGTATTTTAAATCAGACAAACAAGGAAAAATTATGGAAAACGTTGACCCTAAAGAATTGGAAATGGGTATGGCAGTTGAAAAAGAACATACTCAAGATGAAGCACTAGCAAAGAAGATTGCCATGGATCATTTGGCAGAAGATCCAAAGTACTATAGCAAACTCAAGGCTGCTGGTCTTGAAGAATGTGGCGATATGGGTACTCCTACCGTTGCCGTAGTAACTCTTGCTGCTCCTGTTGGACCAGAAGTAGATGCTCAAAAGCCTCTCAAGAGTTCTGGACTTGGAGCAGGTGCTCCTACTCCGTTGAAGTCAACACACCTAACTGCACCAGAAACAAAAGTGGTCAATGACAAGAACACTGTGGTATATGGAAAGACGCCAACAATCGCTGGTGCAGCCGACCCGCTAAACCACTTCACAAGTCAAATCCAAGCAGGTATTCACGAAAAATGGTAAACTATGATCCAATCGACCATTATTGCTTTCTGATACAGGAAGCAATAAACGAAGGAGGTTCAAAGATAAAAGAACCTCACGCTGGAATTACTAGCGATATGCCTGGTCGCTGGACAATAAAGGCATTTGATACTGGTAAGCATAATAAAAAGGAAACGCCGGAAATGAAAGAAGCCATTTATGCCAACAATGCTGGCATAATGGAAGTGTTCAAGTTTTTTGAGAAAGCAACTGACGCTGAAAAACAGCAGTTTGACAATCTCGTGAATGCTGGAAATCAAAATGCCGCACTAAAGCTTGTAGAAAAAGTTTTGGGCGTAAAGTTTCAAGGTGATCTGACACTACAATAATATGAAAATAACGGTTTTATTGTTTGCGATGCTAGTGATGCTGACTGGTTGCCAGTCGTATGTGGCAATGACGCAAAAGGATTTGGAAGATAAGTATGTCAAAAAAGCACAAGCGGAAGCACAGCTTAGGGATGCAAAAACCAAATTTGACAAGGATTTGATTGAAGTTCAAGAACGCATATCAACCGCAAAAGACAGCGTTATAATAGCTCAAGAAAAACAGATACAGAGTGCGGCAAACTCGTTATATTCCATAAATCAAGCATATGCTTTTTTTCCAAAGGTTGGAGCACTTGAGTATTCAAAACGTGAAACTGGACTTGGCTTTGCTGCTCTTGGTAAATCTCCAACTATCGACGAAATATTGAATGGTCCAAAAAAACTACAAGAATATATTGATGCGTTTGATAAAGATAACAAAGATGAAATAAAGCGCCTTCAGGAAGAAAACAAAAAGTTATTGGCGGAAAAAGGAATATTGGTAAAAACTACAGAAGAAGCAAAGCAAGAAGTAAAACAACTTCAAGTACAAAAAGAAGAAATCAAAGAAACTGCCGCTAAACAAATAACAGTAGCACAGGAAAAAGTAAATCAAGCAAATAGCGAAGCACTTGCTTCGTCCGCCGCTGCCATTGCTGCTGAAAAAGAAAGACGCGAAAGTGCGGAAAAACTTGAAAAGACCAAACGCGAAATAATGATATGGTGTGGCATAGGAGCAGCAATAGCAATGGCTGGTGCGGTATATTCTCCTGTTGGCAAGGGCGGATTGGCAGTTATATCATTTGTGCTTGCATTTGTAGCCGTAGCAATAATGTATATTCAGCCTTGGATGGTATTGACGGTCGGGTTAGTTGGAGCCACCGCTGCTATTGGTTATGTATTATACAGACACAATATTGCTGAAACAAGTAATGACAATATGGTCAATGCCATACAAGACCTCAAGGAAACTTCCGGCGAAACATATGGTCAGGTAAAAAAGAGCCTGCAAGAATGGAATACAAAATACAAGACCAACAAGAGTGGAGAAGTTGTTGAAGTAGCAGACAAGACCATTGAGAAGTATATAGATCAAAAACTTGCTGAATACGGCAGACTAACAACCAAAAAGAAGTAATCAACTTCTTGGCATTCTATACATCGTTGTGGCAAAAGGCATACTAAATGTATAATCCATACGTTTGCCTTTGTTTATTATAAATCCAAACTTCTTATAAAAATCCATCAACTTTTTTGGTGAGATATTGTCATCATCCGGCTCTGGTATTAGCACCATAGGCAAGTTTTCAGTATCAGCAAACTTTATAATGCTATTCATTACTTTTGTGCCCACTCCAGTTCCTCTGTGCTCTTCTTTTACATAAAGGTCGCTAAGAAACAAGCTGCCATTACTACGATCATAATACATTCCTACTTTATCCAACTCTGGATATAATGATTGCAGGGTGCGTTCAAACGCCGCCACTTTATTTTCTATATCACCACCTTGCTGTTCTAGTATTTTCTTTAGTAAAGCCATGTATATAAATATATGTTGACAAACACATTATCAACGTTCATTATGGTTTCAAGCTTATACTTATATATACAACCATATATATCACATTATGTACACCGGACAAATCTATTATCAAAACAATCCAATCACCGTTCAGCAGGCTGTTGATCTCAATCTAATAGACGTTGACGCAAATGGTGATATTTGGCTCAAGAACGACGTTACCCATCTCATTAGGATCACGGGTGATTTGAGATTAGGCTAAAAACAACTTATACAAAGGTCATATGTCAAAATATTATATCGTAGATAGCACCGTCAAACAAAACGGTAAAAATCCAGTAGTGCTGTTTGAAAGCATACCTGGCGTTATTAAACATTTGGAAGGAATGTGCCAGCGTCAGTTTAAGCACACTCGTGCTCAATATATGAACGATGCTGAAAGTGTTGGTCATTCTGCCGACGAACCTACTGGCAGAGCATTTTACGAAATGATGGAACAATATTTCAATATTGGCGTTATTCGTAAGGACTCTAGTCCTGTAAAATGCAATATCTTTGAAGCGGACAGATTTATTCGCAGCAAAGACGTTCATGGGAACTGACAAAAAACTATTTATCAACTGGTCAGAACCCAACAAGACATACACCAAGTATGGTCAAAAGTGGGTTCGCTGGTGGGTTATACCTCAAGATTATCTTGAGGGGTTTTTTATATTTTGGAACAATAATAAAGTAAAGTTGAAGGCACAGGGATATAGCATTGGAAAAAACAAACTCAATCAATGGGCATTATATGAATGGCAGACTTATAAGTCAGATTTTAGGCAAGATTTTGGGCAAGATAATCCTGCTAAGAAGATTGATATTCCTACACAGAGCAATCTTGAAGATTATACGGTTAAGCAGACGGCGGGGCTAAGAGAGTTTCAAATTCCTATCGTAGGCAAGTTGTGTGCGGCAATCAAGGCTCACGGAGCAGCACTGGATGGTAGTGATACTGGTGCGGGAAAAACATATGCTGCGGTTGCTGTAGCAAGAGAACTTGGTATGAAAATCGCCGTGGTATGTCCCAAGGCAGTTATATCTTCGTGGCAAAAAGTTATTACCAAGCATTATGGATTGAAGCCAGAGTTTATACTCAACTATGAATCTGTAAAGACGGGGAAATATAAAGATATTGGTTGTTGGAAGCCGATTAGTCGTACAAGCAACCGAGAATATTTTCAATGGAACATAGCCAAGAATACTCTTATCATATTTGATGAAAGTCATCGTCTAAAAGGACACGGTACTATCAACTCTGAAATCGCTATTGCGGCACACAAGCAAGGATATAAGATACTATGTTGTAGTGCCACTAATGCCATCAATCCTATCGAACTAAAAACTGTAGGACTTATTACAGGAATATACAAGGGCGGCAAATGGACAACGTTTTTGCGTGAACACGGCTGTGAAAAAGGCAGATTTGGTTGGGAGTTCAATGGAGACAAGGATGTATTGAGAAAACTACACGCTGATTTGTTTTTGGAACGTGGCGTAAGAATACGCCGCGAAGACATCAAAGGATTTCCTGACTGCGATGTGCTTGCTGAAGCATATAACATAGATGAGCAATCAGAGAAAGAACTAAAGAATATATACGAAGAGATGGATAAAGAACTCGCATATCTAAAGGCTGTATGTAAGAATACCAAGGAATATAAACTAAATGCTATGACAATCATGCTGCGTGCCAGACAGCAGGCAGAACTTATCAAGGTTCCGTTGTTTGTTGAAATGGCAGAAGATGCCATAGAAGATGGTATGAGTGTGGCAATATTTGTAAACTTTAGCGAAACTGTGCGAGCACTTAGCAAGCGATTGGATACAAACTGCGTGGTATGGGGAGAAAACAAGGGCGACGAGCGTGATAGAAACATTGCTGACTTCCAAGCAGATAAAAAAAGAGTTATTATAATCAATGTAAAGGCTGGCGGTGCTGGCTTATCTCTGCACGATCTAAATGGAAACTATCCAAGAATAGCTTTATTGTCTCCAACACCTTCTGCTGTTGACTTACGACAGGCACTTGGTAGAGTATGGCGTGAAGGTGGTAAGACAAAGGCACTACAAAAAATAGTGTTTGTTGCCAACACCGTTGAAGAAGAAGTATGCGAAAAAGTAAAGATAAAACTACAAGCACTGGACACAATAAATGATGGCGATGTTTCAATAGGAACAGATTTTAACTGATATTTATATATGAATAATGAAATGAGTTCTAAAACAAAGAATGTAACATACTATGTTGAAGGCCCGGACTGGGTACAAACAGTATCATTGGATACGAATGCATTTGATACAGAAGAAGTTCAAATCATCGAAGCGGGCACAAAAGCCATTGAACAAGAAATGGAGAAGACAGACAATTTCAATATTGGTGCCATGCTTGTAATTAGAAAAAGCAAGAAAGCCAAGACGGAAAAGTTTGTGAATGCTTATCTATGCCTGAACAATGCGGCTCAATACTCATTGGCAGAAGATTTGAGAAAGAATTACAAGGCACAAACCGGAAACGATTTGGCTGTGGATGATATGGGAATGTCGGAGTGGGACAAATGACAAAAAAACAAGCGTTACAACTACAGGCAGATTGGGGAAGTCATATAACACCAGAAGACTTTAGCGAAACGCTTTATCTGTATATCAAAGACGTAGGAACACAAGTATTCAAACAATGCTGCTATCACGAACAAGACAACTATATTTTCATATGGACAAAGAATGAAAGTTTTCTTGTAAATAAAAAAGACCTTGGCGACTTTGTCGCTGTAGTAAATCCAACAGATACTATCATTTCAAAAGCAAACAATAAAAAGGTTGTATAATATATGCTAATAAAAGGAAGACCAAGAAAAATGCTGCTTGAAAGCGAAGTTCTTGCGGCACAAAGCATAAGCAAGACAGAAGCCGAATGTGCCCGCAAGTTGGGCGTTTCGTTCATGACATACCGAAAATACGCCAAAATGTATGGAGTATATGGCAGAGTTGCCAATATGGCTGGCAAAGGCATAAGCAAAGCCATCAAGAATGAAGACAGCGGAAAGTATCCACTTGCTCAAATATTAGCCAACAAACATCCAAACTATAGTACAAACAGGCTCAAAGTAAGATTGATACGTTCTAACCGCATAGAAGAAAAGTGTAATAAGTGTAATTTTGATACACGCAGAATAGATAATGCCACGCCATTATTGCTGAACTATATAGACGGCAACAGAAAAAACAAACTGCGAGAAAATCTTGAACTATTGTGTTATAACTGCTACTTTTTATATGTAAATAATCCGTTTGGTTGTAAAAAGACATTCAAGATAAAAGAACTTGATACAACAGTTGAAGATGGTGAAGAAGTTGGCACGCCGCAACCAAATGAAATATCACCAGAAAACATACAACTATCTGAAGAAGAACTAAACGACATCAAGATACAAGTTCAAAACGAAAACCAACCATGAGCACAGAAAATGTTATACAGGACGAAATCAAGGCGACGCCAAATGATCAAATAACTGATGAAAAGAAGATGTATTTGCTCAATGAGTGGAAGAAGAAGGTAGAAGAAGAAATATCCGACTATAATACCGAAAAAGACAAGATTTTTCAGGTTTATAAAAAGCAAAAAGACAAGTTTGATAAGATACTTGGCGTAAAGCTGAAGAAGATGAAGAAATACGATGCTGTCATCAATAGTCGCAAAAAGGTGCTTAACGAGGTCATAAAAGAAATAGAGAACTTGACCACGCCACCGCAGCAATAATATAATAACTCAAAGGTGCAACAATCTAATATTTATTATATATGAGATTTTTGCTTTTGACGCGACAAGTTGAGTTAGATTTTGCCAATCCAGAAAAAGTTATTTCTGGCTTTCCTGGCACATATTTTTATCGTGAAGGTAATGAAAGATTTTATCTTATACGCAACAATGTACATCAAAGAATAGATGTAAAAAAACGCAGTTTTACTCTGGCATATCGAAATGAAACGTGGTTTCCTACTATACAAAACAACGATATAGTATTTTCAAAACCATATGAGCTATGGATAAAGCAGGGTGAGGGAAATAATGCGGTGGGTTGGAAGTTTATAGCGTATAAATCACTGAAACTAAATAGCAATTTATAATGTGAGATATATGTTATGGAAAAATCACGTATTTTCCCCCCATTTTTATATTTATAATATAATAAAAATTAAAACTTATGAATAATTTTCTTGGACAATTTGATAATTCTAGCCCAGAAGGCGTTGTAGTTGCCCCAAAAGGTGCGCGTTTTTTTAGAAACGGTGAAAGATTTTTCCTTTCCGTTAATAATTCTATAACAGAACTGAGTTTTACCAAAAAATCGTTTCTTTATTCTTTTTACAGAGAAGCTTGGTTTCCAAGATTAAAAGAACAACAAATTTCATTTTCTCGTCCATATGAATCTTGGATCAAAGTTGGTAGCGGAAATAACAATTCTGGATGGAAATTTTTAGGATATTCAAATACGTTTGCTTCAGTACCTGCACAGCCTGTACTAATTTCGGGAGAAATATCTGATGTTTTTGCAGGAGCATATTTCACCCACTTCCTAAAAACAAATGGAGATTTGTATTCTGCGGGACAAAATTATGATGGCCAGCTTGGTTTGGGAGATACATTTCAAAGAGCAACGTCAAGTCTTACTTTGTCAAATGTAAAGTTTGCTGCAAAAGGAACATATAATTATTTTTCTGCCGCCGTGACGAATGATGGTCAACTTTGGTTTACTGGATATAACGGAGATGGTCAATTTGGAAATGGTACAAATGATAGTGTAAGTGAGTGGACAACTGCCAGCTTACAAGGAGATATTACTGGATCTGGTAATGTCAAAGCACTTGCACTTGGAGAATATTATACCGCCATGATAATGGATGACGATACATTATGGATTGCAGGATGTGAGCTTGGTTGGTGCGATAGTTATCCAGTTCAAGTTGATACAAATGTAAAAGCCATAGCAGCCGGTGGTTATCATCTATTATATGTAAAAAATGACGACGTGTTGTGGGGGATTGGGGACAATGATTATGGTCAACTTGGTACAGGAGATACTTCTAATTACGACTATGATGCTCCGTTCCAAATTGATACAAACGTAAAAACCGTAGCAGCGGGTGGATATCATTCACTTTATATCAAGAACGACGATACATTATGGGGTATGGGTGCAAACTGGGACGGTCAGTTAGGAAATGGAGATAGTAACGGAGATGATGTATATGTTCCAATCCAAATAGACACAAATGTAGTTGCGGCAGTAGGAGGAGACGATCATACACTTTATGTCAAATCAGACAAAACTCTTTGGGGAATGGGATATAATGACAGTGGTCAACTTGGAACTGGGGACTGGGATGATGTTTTCACGCCGATCCAGATAGATACTAACGTTGAAAAAATAAGTGCGGGCGATGATCATTCATTATATGTAAAATCCGACAAAACGTTGTATGGAATGGGATATAACTATTATTTCCAACTAGGCGGTGCGGCTTTTGATTTGGCCATGTTCTCAACAAATGCAGCGAGCGGATGGACAAGCGAAGGAGTAACAAAATTCCCGTTAACCGGTTTTGCCGAATATGACCTTGGAACAAACTGGAAAGATAGCATATATGCAGATGGAAAATTTGTGGCGGTTGGAGGCGAGGGATTTACAAAAACGATGTATTCCACCGATGGAAAAATTTGGAACACCGGTTCAATATTTGACATAAGTTACTTCTTAAGTTCGATAACGTATGGAAGCGGATCATTTGTAGCAGTGTCACCCGTTTCTGAAAATTATAACGAAGGTAGACCAGAAGTATTTACATCCGTGGATGGTATAAATTGGGAAACTGGTTCATTGAACAATACAAACTATCAAGAACTACATGCAATAACATATGGTGGAGGACAGTTTGTTGCCGTAGGAGACGATAGAATAGTCACTTCTCCGGACGCGATAAATTGGACCGAACAAACTCCATCTGTAGATACCGAGTTGGGTATGAAGACAATCGCATACGGGAATGGAACATATGTTGCGGGATCCGACTGGGGAGCGTTTGCGGATTACGATTATTTCGTTTCATTCACTCAATCATTTAGTGGAAATACGGTAAGTCATTTGTCTGCTGGAGGATCTCACGTATGCGTTGTTAAAGACGGAGTACTTTATGGAGCGGGATTTAGCGAAGATGGTCAACTTAATATGAGAGGAGTAGAAGAAATGATTTATTTTTATCCACTCGTTTCTGGTGTAAAAAGTGTGACCTGTTATGGAAACTCTACATTGTTCATAAAAAATGATAACACTTTGTGGGGTATGGGATACAACGGAGAGGGACAACTTGGAGATGGTACGCAAATCACAAAATATTCGCCAGTTCAAATAGATACCAATGTTTCTGCTTCTTTTGCAGGCCCACAATCGAATCTTGTTGTTTATGTAAAGAATGATGGCACATTGTGGGGAATGGGTGTAAATTATGTAGGAAATCCATTCGGAGTAACATCTAGTTATGTAACTCAGCCCGTTCAACTGGACAGCAACGTAGTAAACGCTTCTACTGGCGAATTTCATATTATTTATATCAAAAACGATGGTACTGTATGGACTGTGGGAGATAATACTTATGGCCAACTTGGCGATGGTACAAATACGAGTACATCGTCTTCAATACAAATAGATGTCAGCGGTTCTCGCTGCGCCGCTGTTAGAAGATCTTCGTATTATGTAAAAACAGATGGATCTTTGTATGGTATGGGATATAATGGTGACGGACAACTTGGAGATGGTACATATTCAAATAGAAACGTACCTACATTGATTACCTCTAGCGGGGTAATTGATGTAACTGCTGGATATTATCACGTTCATTATTTGACAAACAATGGGGATGTATATGGCTCCGGTGATAATGGATATAGACAGCTTGGCACAGGTAATTCAAATAATACCAACACGCCAGTACTAACCACCGCAAATGATGTTAAATCAATTCGCGCAGGTGGATATTCGTTCTCATATGTTGTAAAAAATGACAACACCATATTCTTTGCTGGATATGACAATGATGGACAATCTGGCACGTATAAGCAATCAAACAGGGGTACATATTCTACCGATGGTGTAAATTGGTCGTCTTCTTATATGCCAGACTTTGATTACATTAGTTCGGCATTCGGAAATAATAGATTTGTAATATTGTCGGAGGATAATAATTTCGTAGTATCGTCTACCGACGGAATTAACTGGACTTCTAGTTATATTTCTACAAGTTCGTATTTCAATGGCCGGAAAGTAATATATGACGGCACACGGTTTGTGGCACTTGCAAATTATGCTCAAAACGGAAACAACATAGCTACATCAACCGATGGCGTTTCTTGGTCAACATATAGCACTGGACAAAACAACGGGTGGGGGACTATATCGTATGGAGATGGAAAATATATACTATTGACTGATTATTTGAATAATTATGTAAATCCAAAGGTCGAGCTAACCATCGAATAATAAAACACTTATGAAAATAGAAACAAAACCAAATGTAAACTGGAATGTCGCTCCATTCAATATGGACAATAAGATTCCAAAAGAAGTCAGATTGAATCTTTGCAGAAGATTTGAAACAGCGATCAATGCACTAAGAGATACAGATGAATATCATAAACTATTGTTGGATGATGGTTGGGTTATATCATCAGCGGATAATGTTGTTTTTATCTTGAATTCGAATAAAAACGAAGATTTACCAAATAACGCAGATCTAAAAGACAAAACATTAGATACTGGAAAATTAGGAGCAAAACTTAGAAAACTGTCTGATAAGGCGTGGGACAGCGAAAAGTACAGCGATCTCGCAAAAGTTGAAGGACTAACACTTGATCAAGTAACCGGAAAAATTACAATCAAAGTAATATAAGTTCTTGACATTCTATAAAAACTAGATCAATGTTGAGTCTGTGAATAACGGTCTCAACATTTCTGTTTTTAGCAAGGCACTATATAGCAACTGGTGCCACGACAAAACTCGCAACCTTATGTTTGATTGCGGCGAGGGTGCTGCTACAAGCATTGGCAACTTTCTTGCTGGCATTGATAAGATTTTCATTTCTCACGACCACGGCGATCATACTCTTGGACTGCCAAGTATTATTGGTTGCCGAAATGCTGGTAGAGGTATGAGCCGAAATGTTGATACAATGGATAATAACAAGCCTCTTACGGTATATTATCCAGAAGACAACTATTTGATGAACGACCTTATTTCCTTTTGTAAAGCTCGTGCGGGCAACTGGCTGCGTTATGATCTGAAGTTTGTGCCTATTTCATCTGGATTTGAACTTGATCTTGGCAACAAGCAGTTTTTGCGTGCGTTTGATATGAAGCATCAAAAGAACAAGAGCACACTTGGTTATGTAGTTTATGAAAATCGCACTCGACTAAAGAAAGAGTATCAAGGATTGGACATTCCTTCTTTTATTCGTAGAGGAATTACCAGCGATAAACTCAACGAAACTTATCGTGCCAATTTATTTGCTTATTGTCTTGACGCTTATCAAATCAATGATGCTACTGATTTGATGGATGTAAAAGATATTATAATGGATTGCACTTTTCTTGATGCCAAAGATAGAGATGATCCTACGCATTTTACTCTTGACGAAGCATATAATTTTTGTCAAGGTATTCGTGCTAAAAATATGATTGCTGCTCATTTGTCTGGTCGCTACAACTATAACAATCTTGTAGAGAATAACAACTACAGCGGCGTCAAGTTTATCAACCCGTACAAAGTAAATGACTTATGAGTTTTGAACAAAGAATGCAGGCCATCAAAATGCCAGATGGCGAATACAAGCCTACGCTAAAGGACAAGATTGTAAATGTTCTGGAGAGTATGGATGATATACTATACAAATATGTATATTGCGATACGTTGGAAGATTACAAGAAGTTGCCATACAAAGATAGACACATCTGGTATTTCTGGTATCTAAAGCCGCATACCAGCGATTTTAGAGACATTTTTCGCAACGACAGCGAAGTAAATACTTATCTACGAAAGAAGTATCCTATTCAATACTTCATACGAAACAAGATACTTGCTCGATTTACATATCGTCGAATGCACGATTGGTTCTACAGAAACATAGAATGTACTATGTTTCCTAAGCAGCGTTGGCTAAGTAAGGACATTCCAAACATTTGGACAGATAAAGTGTGGCTTATTCCGCACGTAAATTTTACAATGGTGCTACATTTTGTAGAGCAGGAAAACTGCTTTGAGACTGTTGATTATACCAACTCAAGTGAGATTCACGCCAAGTTTGAGAAAGAACTTAGAGAGTGTTATGACTATATCAAGTTTGGTCGTGCTGAATATGAAAAAAAGATAGAAGAATCATATCCAAGTGCGGAAATGTCTATCAACGCATCTGCTACATATGAAGAAGCATATGGCGAAGTCAATCGTCTTGAAAAAGAACTGGAAGAACTTGACACCAAGTGGCTCGTATGGATTGTTGAAAACCGAAACTTCTTCTGGGCATAATTTTATGAATAACGATATTAGAAAACAACTTTGCAAAGATGATTTTTATCATATGATGGAAAATGCCATCGTTGAATCTGGCGGCAATGTTGATATTGAACAAGTGAAGAAAATGACGCTGCAAGATTTTGTTCATATGTTTGCCACAAATGGTATACGTCTGGAGTATATGCCAGACAAACATATGGATAGCATAAAGATCACTTGGGAAGCCGCCAAGCCTGACAATGCTCCTAAGAAAAAGCAACTGCTTTGTGACCAGATGGATAAAGGAAATGAAGATTATGGTTGGGCTGGTCCAACGTCGCTGGTTGGGTAAATGAAACATACTATCCATATGGAAGATGTGCATATAAAAAGTTATGCACATCTGGTATTACTGAACAAAGTATATTCCAGTATGGAGAGTAAGCGATGGAATAGAGCCCGAGCCGCTTTTCTCAAGCAAGAAATAAAAAGCAAGGGCTGTTTGATTTGTTCTTATTGCGGTAAAACAAATCTAAAGATGAAATCTACCAAACGTGGAGAACAAGCCACGGTAGATCATTATATGCCCAAGTCAGGTGGAGGTGACCCATTTAGTCCATCTAACTTTGCTGTATGTTGTCATAGTTGCAATCAAAAGAAAGCAGCAATGAATCCAGAAGATTTTATCAACAGCGACTATATAAAGAAGAAACGTTCTTGACAAAATTTAGGTACCCCCCTATATTATTTTTATGAGCGAGAAAAAAAGTAATCGTATTTTGGTGCTTTCCGATATCCATCACCGCTATAGGCGAGCACAGCACCTGATAGATAATGTAAAACACGACAAGTGCATTTTACTGGGTGACTATTTTGATTCTTGGGGCGATTGTGATTATGAGGCTGCTGACACCGCTGAATGGCTGTGTGATAATGTGTTATACAATGACAAAATTGTTGCACTGACCGGCAACCACGATACTTCATATATCTATAAAGACAATATCAATTTTCGCTGTAGCGGATATTCTACCAGCAAAAACATTGAAATCAACAAGATACTTACTGACGAAGACAAAAGCAGATTCAAGGTATATCATATTGAGCAAAACTTTCTTTTCAGCCACGCTGGCCTGACCAAGCCTATATGGCAAGTATGGGCGGATGCTATTGATGCCGACAGAGAATATTCGCTTGAGTTTGTAGATGAAGTGCTGTCAGAAGCAGTAGCCGAAGATATAGAACGAGCAAAAAAGGGAGAAAGTGCTATGCTGTTTAGTGCAGGATGGGATAGAGGTGGTATGCAAAGATACGGCGGCATCAACTGGGTTGATTGGGATTCATTTTCTCCTATCAAGAATATAAATCAAATCGTTGGACATAGCAGACACAGAGTGCCGCATATACTTGTGCAGCAAAAAGGCGGCGGCATACATCAAGGTCCAATCACAGATTACTATAAACGCAAGTTCAAGAATCCACTCAGCGTAAATTACGCATTAGATACAGACAGTAATCATTATATGGTTATTGAAGATGGCGTCGTTGAGATATACGATAGTATGCACCACGTAAATCTAAGAGACGCTGGTACTATATCAATCAACGAGAGTGAGATGAATAATCTTACTTAATACTATACTTGGCTTTACTGCTTAGTATAGATAATGCCTTATTTACCATATATTCTATGCCTTTTGGAAAACCAACGCCGTGTTGTACTTCATCGTCAAGATATACAACACAATGTTTTTCATTGTTCATCCATACATTATACTTGTCTCGCCATAAGTTTAGATGTAGTTCAAGTTGATTTAGTTGTTTGGCAAACTCACTGCCAAAATCAATAGTGCGTAGTTCCTTTACGCTATTTATCTTGAACTCTCTGTCTGCTTGTATCCATTTCTCCAACTCTTGATTTACAATATTAATAGAGTTGGTGGTTGTGCCACGTATGACTGAATGAGTATCTCTTTCAACATCAGTCATGTTATCATAATTTTGAGAAAGAAAATGCTCATATCCTCTTGTATTGTATGTAGCGTCGCATTTTACACGTTCGCACACTTCATTTGACAATCTACGAAGCAACTTGTTCTGCATTACAAAAAGATTCTTGCTTTCTTCGAGCATGCTCTTCAAATCTTCAAGTTTGCGTATTCTTTCCTGCTTCAATTGCTTTCTGCTATTGTAATAATCCCATAGGTATTTGACGAGAAATCCAACAAGTGCTGGAGCACCGGTTTTGATAGAGTCCATTATCCAAGATACATTTTCCATAATATTATAAATAGTAATAAAGTGTTTGACAAACCACAAAAAATGTGTAGCGTATATACAGAATACATAAAAAATTTATGAAAATGAACGTTCAATACTGCGAGTCCTTTCGGGCTTTTCTGCGATACGACAAATACACGATTGATACAGACAATTTTCCAGAACTGGAAAACTTGGATTATGAGTATGTGACTCAGTGGGTGATCGAGAACTCGGAAAACTTGTCTGCAAAATACAACGATGGTAAATATGAGATTGTGCCATATGACAGCAGTCTTGCTATTCTTGCTGATACATTGACCGAAGGTGGTGTCCAAAGTGAGAAGACCACAGATAGTGAAAACTGGTTTGAGTATCTCGGCAACGATGACGACGAAGAGTCTGACGACGAGGAAGAGGACGAGGACGAAGAAGAGGACGAATAATATGAAAATGCGTCTAATGTATGGTGAGTCATTTGTCACATATTGTGGCTTTGACGATTATGTTATTGACTTGGAAAAGTTTCCAGAACTACAGGACAAAACTGGAGAAGAAATTGCCGAGTGGGCATATGAAAACTCAAATAAATTGAGTGTGGACGAAGATTATGATGATAATAATCCCCGACCGGGTCAAGGTTCGGCGTATGAGATTGTGCCACACGACCCAGAACTTACTTCGTTGACTGAAAGCTTTGGCTACAACGGAATGAAGTTCGACAAAATCAAGGACGAAAAAGAATATATGCGATTCATTCGTGCAGAAACCGAAGAAGATGAAACGACTGGATAATATATGAAAAAAAATCCAATCGACGCTTTGGGCTCGGCTTTAGAAATTATAAAACCAAATGTAGAATGGGAAAATTCTCATCCATACTTAAAAAAACTTCATGCAATGTCTTCTAAAAAAAAGGGGGCCATTACTGAAATTATAATTGATATGTTGTGGGGATCTGAAATTGTAAAGAAGAGAGCGGGTTCTGAAAATGACAGAATCATAAACGGATTTTTAGTTGAAATAAAATTCTCAACGAAGTGGGAAAGTAAGTCCACATTTAAATTTCAACAGTTTAGGCCCGAACAAAATCCAGATTATTACTTGTGTTTTGGAGTTTATCCGAATGGAGATTGGTATTTTTATACATTTCCTTCAAAAGAGTTATATACCTACCTCGGAGTTCAGCACGGTGGAAAAAAAGCCACAACCTCAAATACATACTGGTTCGATTTAGATCCTACAAATCCGCCGAGTTGGGTAAAAGATGTCTTTGGTCAAGACGGTACGCAAGAAACTGCACTCAAGACATTCGGTATAAACGTGAATGTTATTGACACCACTGTTCCGAGTGATACATTACTCGCATGAAATTTGATGCTCAAATTGGGAATCCCCCATATAACCCGAGCAAAGATGGTAAAAAATCGGGCCATATAACTACAAATTTGTGGAGTAAGTTCGTGGATAACGCATACGAGCATTTGGCCGATGGTGGTCATTTATTGTATGTGCACCCTCCGCTTTGGAGAAAACCTGACAGCGATATACTAAAGCGTTTTCAAAATACCGGAAATATCAAGTGTGTTCGTATATTCGAACAAAAAGAATCCAAAAAATCTCTTGGATTTCCGGTCAAGGTTGATTATTATTGTGTACAAAAAAATGTATCCAAAAATACCAAAACCAAAGTTATTGCCAACGGAAAAACAACCGATATGGATATCTCCAATCTTCCATTTCTTCCAAACGATCAATTTGATTTGGTAAATAAACTTTTCACGAAAGATCCAGAAACAAACGTGTTTTATAATTGCGACTATCACCATTATACGCAGAATAAAACCGGAAGAGTTTCTCCGGAAAAAACCAAAACTCATATCCACAAAGTTCTGTATCTGTCGTCCAATGCCGGATATGTGTACCACTACGCTAATACTAAACTTTCTCCGCATTTTGATTGTCCCAAGATTATTATTCCTATGGGACACTTCTCGCCGTTGTTGGATCTAAAAGGCGAAGTCGGTATGTGTGAAGTTGCATTTGCAATTTTGGGAGAAGAAGAATATCTCAAAAATGTATATGCTGCCCTGCTGACACCAGAATTCAATAAAGTAATTTCAAGTTGCAAATGGAAAGTTACTCAGTTAGACTACAGACTATTCAAATATCTAAGAAAAGATTTTTGGAAAAATATTTTATGAGTTATAAGAAAAAGCACGAAAAGAAAGCGATACAAGAAAGAGGAGAAATATTTACTCCAGAACATCTTGTAGAAGAGATGCTGCACACGCTTCCATCGGAGTATTTTACTGATTCGACTAAAACCATGATTGATAATAGTTGTGGTAATGGAAATTTCTTATTCAAAATTCTTGAATGGAGAATGAAAAATGGAATATCTCACATCGATGCTATCAAAACCATATACGGAATTGAATTGGATGAGAACAATGCCAAAGAATGCCGTGAACGGATGTCGCTAGGAAGTAAGAACGCAGATGTGTGGAATGTATTGAATAATAACATAATCTGTGCAAGTGCATTAGACCGAACCCATAAAGGATGGAAATCGGTTGGATATATGTGGGAAAACAAAAGTGGTTCTAACAGCTTTTTTGAATTTTCTTGATTTATGAATAAAGAAAACGAACTACACATCACTTGCGATTGTCATACACACGAACTTCATTTTGAGAGAGATGATGAACTTGGTGTGTGGTATGTTTCATTTTGGCAGCGAGGATATGCGTCAGATACACGTTGGAAGTATCGTCTGAAGTGTATTTGGCATATTCTGAAATACGGCAGACCATATGGCGATGAAGTTATTTTGAGCAAGAATAGTATGCTCAAACTGAAAAAATATTTGGAGAAGCAACTAAAGTCTTGACTTTCTATAAAAAGTAGTCATAGTATATTCATTATGGACGAAGTAACTCTATATAATCTATATGGCGCCGCTGCCAGCAGTCGCCATGAAGCAGAAAGAGGAGCAAATGCATATGCTCTCAAGCTTATGATCGAACATCTACATCTTGATCACAAGATGGGATTTAGAGAGATCGGCAAGCGGCTTGGAATTGGCATGAAAGAAGCCAAGCATATTATGTATCCTATTCCCGAACCTGATTGGCGTGATGTTGAACGGGCCGAGAAGAACAATCAGCGGTTGGTTTGGGTAGGTGGAGAATGGGTGCGCAAACCGCGAAAGAAGAAGGTATAATATGAAAACCAGAAAATCTCCAGATAGCGGTAAGTACATGCTGGTCACACACAACAGAATGTTCTTTGCTGACAAGATAAAGCACTTTCTAAAATTTCGTAATGGGAAGTATCATCTTGATTCAATGAACCCCAAGAATCAGCATTACTTTCGTTACGCATCCCTTTATACCTGCCGTGATGGTAAGATCATTCGTATTAAGCAGAACGGTGCTGAAAAATGAGCGAACCAACAACTGATCATCCTAGTCATATTGCTGACTATCTGTCATCTATTGCCAGAACAGCCAAGAAGCACAAAGAAGCCGCAAATGCTCACAAGAAAGCATGTCAGCATCATCTTTCTCTAGAGGTGCAATCATATCGTACTTTTTATTGGGCAAATTATCATACTGAAAAAGCGAAGCGTCATGAAGCCCGAGCAAAAAAGTTGATGGCAAAGAAGAAGTCTTCTTGACTTTTCTATAAAAAGTATTCATTCTATTCAGTATGAAAATCAAAGTCATTTCCAACTATGATGGTTGTGTTGAAGTAAAAGATATGGATGTAAGCAAAGCCGTATTCAAAGATAATAAGCGTTTATGGAAAGCTTGGTTGGAAACTAGCGGGGATCTACCCAGATACAGCAGAGAATTGAAGTATTGGCATAATACAAGGTCCAAAGGCGTATTCGTCGTCAGTTATGATGATGACAGTTTTTCATTTGTTCCCACAGAAGTATCTTGACTTTCTATAAAAAGCAGTCACTCTACCATCAACATGAAGACTGTCACTCTGAATAAGCTCCGCTCCGCCCGCAAGGCTCTGGACGCCAAGATCAATCGCTTGGAGAATAACATTCCCATTAAAGTTGGCGACTTTGTTTATCTCAAGAAAAATAGCATTGACGCTTACGGGTATTGGGCATTTGAAGCCTATTATGCCTACGCTCCTTTTAACAATGAGTGGCGCATTGAATACAAGGTTGTTGAAGTCAGGGGCAACAACGTGACGGTCATTCCGATTCAAGAATATGATCCCAAGGGACATAAGACTGCCGTGTACAATCGCAAGAATGTTTATCCCTGCAAGAAGCCACAGGAAGAAGCTGCGTGGATGTATTTTTATCTAAAGGACTTGATCTGGAAGGGATGGGAGAAAGCTACTGGCAAGCGCCGTCCTTGGGACTGGGACATCGAATGCAAGGCGCCGTGGTGATAACAGTATTGGCTTGACTTTCTATAAAAACCTGCCACTATATACAGTATGAAATCACTTCCTACATTGTTCTCTCGCACTTCTACTGGTGCCGTCCAAACTTGGCAAATGATTGTTGATGGCAATCAGTATTATGTTATTTCGGGCCAACAGGATGGTAAGAAAGTTCAATCCGAACCTACTATTTGTCAGGGCAAGAACATTGGGCGTGCTAATGCTACAACTCCTGCTGAACAAGCTTTGAGCGAGGCTCAAGCCAAGTGGGACAAAAAGGTCAAGCTCGGTTATACTACTGATGTAACCAAGATTGACAGTTCTACTTCGTTTGTTGAGCCTATGCTCGCCAAGGATTACGATGATTATCGTGATAAGATGGATTGGGAAGAGGGTGTATTTGTTCAGAACAAGTATAATGGTGTTCGTTGTGTTGCTACACTTGAAGGTGGCGAGGTTGTGCTCAAGAGTCGCAAGGGCGAAAAGTGGGTCAGCGTGCCTCATATCAACAAGGACTTGGAAAAGTTCTTTGATAAGTATCCTTCGGCGGTCTTGGATGGTGAACTCTATTGCTATGAACATCGTCAGAAGTTGAATGAGTTGGTGAAACTTGTTCGTAAGACAAAGAACATCTCTGCTGAAGACCTCAAGAAGAGTGAAGAGATGGTTCGTTTCCATATTTACGACGGTTATAATTTTGGACCTGCAACAGATGCTTGTGTCAAGTATTCTGTTCGCAAGGCTCGTCTTGATGAACTTCTTCCACAGTATAGCAAGTATTATCGCAAGGTAGATACTACTCTTGTTCATTCACAGAAGGAACTTGATGAACTTTACAACAAGTTTCTTGATGATGGTGAAGAAGGTGCCATTATTCGTATTCCACATTCTCCTTATGAGGGAAAGCGAAGCAAGTTTTTGCTCAAATACAAGCCTGAAAATTCGGATGAAGGTGTTATTGTCAAACTTATTGAAGGCGGCGGCAACTGGGCGAATACTGCCAAGACCGCCACTATTGAGTGGAATGGCAAGATTTTTGATGCCACATTTACTGGCACATATGAGCAGGGTGTTGACCGTCTGAAAAACAAGAAGGATTGGGAAGGCAAGACAGTTACTTTTATGTATATGAACACAACTGGTTTGGGAGTGCCGAACTATCCTCGCATCAATCCCGACAATTGTTTTCGTGCCGATTGATAGTGCTTGACTTTCTATAAAACGCAGTCATAGTATCTATATTATGAAAACAAAATTTATGTTTGAATGGTGTAAGAACTGTAAGTTCGTTGGCACTTGTTATGAGTATGATGAAGATACTGAAATTGTAGGTGGACCGAATTATCTTGAACCTGCTTGTGGAGAAGGACCGGCATAATCTCTTGACATTCTATAAACTCTAGATCATATTACTTTCATGATGAAAATCTCTAAGCTCACAATCGCTCAGACCAAAAAAATGGCTGAGTATGTTAAGATTTGGACTGAAAAAGGTCTTACCACTAATCAAAAGAGTCATTATGACGCGGTGAGGGATTTTACTGCTTTTCAGAAGCATGTTTTGAAAATGGAAAATTCGGCGCCTGTTGTGCTTTTGAATAGTCCAAATGAATGTTGGATGGCTATTATGATAGCGTCAACATTGAGTGATTGTGATGTAAACCAAGTTCGGAACCAAGTTTGGAGCCAAGTTGTGAGCCAAGTTCGGAGCCAAGTTTGGAGCCAAGTTGTGAGCCAAGTTCGGAGCCAAGTTGTGAACCAAGTTGCGAGCCAAGTTGTGAACCAAGTCGAGGACCAAGTTTGGAGCCAAGTTGGGAACCAAGTTGAGAGCCAAGTTCGGAACCAAGTCGAGGACCAAATTGAGAGCCAAGTTTTGAACCAAGTTGGGGACCAAGTTCGGATTCAAGTTTTGAACCAAGTTGGTAATCAAAAAATTACATATCCTTATTTTGACTGTCAATACTGGGCCAGCTGGTTTTCATTTTATGAGTTCGCTCGAAACGAACTTGCTATTTCATTCACAAACTCCATTGAATATGAGAGCTTTCTCAATTGCCATTCTTATGGCATGGTATGGCCGCTAAAGAATCTTTGTGTTGTATGCCAGCCTCCTACAGTTATTAATAAAAATTCACGCGGATTACATTGTGAAAATGGGCCTGCTTTGTCATACAACGGCCAAAATGAGATTTATGCTTTGAATGGCGTTACTGTGCCAAAAGAACTTGTTTTGACGAGTTCAGAAGACCTGAGCATTGATTTCTTTAAAAATGAAAAAAATGCTGATGTTAAGGCAGAATTTGTTCGCAAATTTGGTATTGAAAGAATGCTAGATATGGGAAAGCTCTTAGATACATTTGAAAATTACCCTAATCAAAAAGATTATGATTGGTGGTGGAAGAGTCAGTATGAGCTATATGACATGAGCAAGTGTTTTGCGGATATTCCTTATCAGCCATATCTAAAGATGATGAATCAAACCACAAAAATCTGGCATATGGAGGCGGTATCTCCTAGTTGCCGTACTCTAAAGGATGCTATCAAAGAGCGATTTGGCGGCAAAGAGATGAAAATTGTAGCTATTGCTTGACAAAGTTAGGAACTACTATATATTAAAAACCATATTAAAATATGAAAAACAACGAAGTCATTCTACACGGCGAGTGCATGGTATTTCCCAGCAAACTGCCCGATAATATTAAAAAGAAGAAAATTTCTAAGAAAATCGGTTTCGTAATTGTTGCCGACTCTGAAACTACAGGTAATCACCATGTAGTTGATGCTATTGATGGTGTCAATTTTTATGAAGACGAAAAGGGTGCACTATTCATGGAATCTACAGTTGATACTCAGATTCGTTGTGTTCATGCTGACCGGCACGACGCTATCACGATTCCCGCTGGAACTTATGAATTTGGAACCCAGCAAGAATATGACCCGTTCACGGCCAGAATGCAGAAAGTAAGGGATTGATGGTTCTTGACATTCTATAAAAAGCCGTCATAGCATATTCATTATGAAAAATGATTGGACGAAAGAACCTATTCATCCCGTTGATAAGATGTATGAGGTTGATACAGCCAAACTCATCCAGTATTGCCGATATATGGCAAATCGGAATATGCTTCGCCGTATGGATTTGAGCAGAGATGAAAACCTGCGTGCAAAGGATGAAGGACACGAATCTGTATATAAAAATATTGTTTGGCTTATCAATAACAATCATCTGATTACAAAGAAATGACTCTCATTCTTGAAAATTATATTGATTGGCCGCTTGTATTGTCTCAACCTCGTTGTGCTGGTGGACACGAAGATGTAATGCGTAATATCTTTGGCAAAAATGCTGAAGTTATATCTTGGTATACTTCTGGTGATTGGCAGGGTGTTATTGCTATTGCTTATAAGTTTAGTAATGGCGAAGTTGCTATTATGACTGATTATTATGGCAGTTGCAGTGGTTGTGATGATTGGGAGGACTCAACTGAAAAAGAGGCTCGTAATATGATACTTGGATTGTGTGGCACTGCCAAGCAGTTTAGTAATGTAGAACTTGCGAAAGAATGGATAAAAGACATTGACAGCCAGAAAAATCCGTGGCACTATCCTTGGCAAGCAGCAGCAGAACTAAAGTTATGAAATCAGTATTTCTATCAAATCTACATTACTTTTATGCTAAAACGGATGGCACATATGCTTTTCCGAATAGCAGCGAGGGTGATTTATTGAAAACTGCCAAGAAAGAAATTGAAGAATATGAAAAGGAGATTGCCAGATTGAACCAACTGCTGAAAGAGAAAAACAAATGAAAGCAACATTAGAATATAATCTACCAGAAGAACGAAGCGAACATCTTCGTGCCATACATTCTGCTACTGCGTGGAATGCGTTGTATAATATTGATAGTATGCTGAGAAATCATCTCAAGTATGGTTCTACCTTTAATACAACGGAAGAACTTGCGACTGAAATCAGACACGAAATAAACGACGTGCTAAAACTTTTAGATGAATAAAATTATCATATTAGCATCTGCTTTGTTGTTGCTGCCTGCTTGTAAGGTTGAAAATAAAAGGATTGTTGAGAATAACAGAAGCAACGATAAGAACCAGTTTATGGTTCGTTATAACGTAAGTGCTTTTCCAGAAATATATAGCACAAGCAAGATTACTTGGCGTGGACCAAATACCATACATTTTATTGATCAAAATGGCAATCCTCGCACCGTAAGCGGAACATTTGAGATTATGTATTTGACTGACTAATTTATGAAATTCAATAATAAAATAGAAACACTAAAAGAGATATCAGGAGTAGTATTTGTATTGATTCTTTTTTCTGTGGGGATTGGTATGGCGGCATTTGCTCCTGTACTTGCTGTTGATGCTGATGGAGCAACCAGAGTATTACAAGCCAGCGGATATAAAGATATCAAGATTACTGGATATAAATGGTTCAATGGCACACAAGATTATTTTAACACAGGATTTATAGCAACTGCTCCAGATGGAACCAAAGTGTCTGGCAATGTAAGCAGAGGTATTTTCTTCAAGGGCTCAACCGTAAGATTGGATTGATATTATGAAAAACAAGTCAAAAATGACTGAAACAACCCGTGAAAACGCCAAACTGAAAAAAATGTTGCGAGATGTTGTTCTTGCATTGGAGCACACTCGTATTGTATGTGAGTTTAGCAATGGACATTCATATAAAGACAGCAAACGTCTTACAATGGGAATGTGCGTAGCCATTGATGCTCTAACAAAGGCATCAGAGTTTATTCCTGATTATCAAACAGAGACATATTGGAATGATGTGAAGAAGTTGTCTTGACATTCTATAACCTCAATATAGCATCTGCATTATGAACGTTGGATTACCATCTGAAACAATTAAGAACGCTGCAATTTGTATAAAAGAATTGGAGCGAGAAGTTGCTAGTCTCAAGGGTGAAAATATGGTAGCAATCACTGGTATGAGGCAGGCTTTAGATTATTATAATCAGGGTAAAGTAGGAACTGCTGTTGCTATTATAGCAAATACTTTAACAGTAATTGATAATGCTCGTAAGAGCCGATATGAGGAAGAAATATGAACAAACAAACATTCTGGGAGTCTGAAGTTTATACTCTACGGGAACAAATTCAACTTATTGAAACTGAACGCAACAATTTGGAGCGCGAGAACGAGGCGATGCGGACGGAGTTAAAATCGTTACGACAGCTAGTAGACGCTTTGATTATCAAAGCCGATGCGTTTGACTATCTGGCATGGCTGGAAAAGAAACGCGGCGAGGAGGTGGAATTGCAAGGCGCAGATTTTTTGTGTCTGACAAGCGACGGAACAACGTGTTGGGGCAAAACTTATTTGGAGGCTGTGCGGATTGCCGAACAGCAAGACCGCATCGCATTTGATAGCGCCGCAAAAAAAGAATCGGGAGACGACGTTATTATGCGTCAGCACCTAACTGAAGGGGGAACGCCGACATGAACAAAAAACTATCTAAAATCAAACCGCATACTATGATATTTGATCATCAGATATGCAAGCATGTTTCTAAAAAGTTTGCGACAATAATCAAAGATGAATTTCTTTGTGTTGGCGTTAGAAATAATGACGAATACGGCGGTTGGCCGCTTTGGAAATCGAGTGATTGGTTAGGCTTTTTAGACCAGTATATTGAGGAGTTCTATCCCTTCAATAAAAAAATTCATCAAGAGTATATTGATCTGAAGAATTACCTTGACGGAACAGAGATAAAATATATTGTTATTGGAGATTGATACTATGGATCCTATTAAACAAAGAATTGCCATTGCTGAATATCTTGAGTATATTGATGTACGCGAATATGTAGAGGATATGGATAATGACTACCTTTCGTTGATGGGAAGAAAGTACAGAAAAGGACCGCTATTTCGTATTCCGGACTATCTCAATGACCTAAATGCTATGCACGAAGCAGAAGAGCACCTTCAATCACATCATCTCTGTTACGAATACAACAATATACTTTACAATATTCTTGGAAATACTGTTGGAAATCGAGCCGATAAGCCTCACCATTGGACTTGGCACGCAACCGCAGAGCAAAGAGCAGAAGCATTTCTAAAAACCATTGGAAAGTGGGAAGAATAATACTATGGATAAAACCAAACATATCATTGAAAGTTATGGCCCAAATGGACGCATTGCTCTGTTTTTTGGATGGACATTTGATAACACAAGTTATGCAACTCATCCTTGGAATAGTCCAAACGGTACTGCATATAGATATCCTCCCGATTATGCAGGAAATCTAAACGAAATGCACGAAGCAGAAAAACGCTTATCTGACTCACAATTGAGTGCTTATGTTGGAGAATTGGCGAATGTTATTGTCAATGGTGAAGATAAAACTACACTTGGCAATCAAATGTGGCACGCAACCGCAGAGCAAAGAGCAGAGGCATTTCTAAAGACCATTGGTAAGTGGGAAGATGACTCTATTTGTTTCAATTCAATGTTTTGGAAATGCAAAGATGAAATCTGATTGATTTTATGAAAACCATATATCTGTTATTGAGTGATAGCGACGGCACTACATCTTCATTAGATAGACCGTTTGGAGTCGCTGTAACAACCGAAGAAGAAGCCAAGAGATTTGTAAAAGAAGGCAACTTTGGCTATACTCACAGTTATGAAAAAATCACTATCTTTAATAATAAAGATGACGCGATAAAGTTTTATTCTAAAAACTCTCGACATTCTATAAAAAGCAGTCCATAGTATATTCATTATGAAAACTGCATATTTCAAGATTGAGGGCGGTTCGTTCAAGTTTCTTGGTTTCTTTGCCAATTACCATGAGGCTGGTAATTTCGCAGAGGACCATCTCGGCGTAGTGTCGGTTGACTTCCTTTATCGCATTATTGAGGAAGCAAAGAACTCTCTGAACAACATTCCGTTAGAATAAGCTGGACTTTCTATAAACAATAGACCATAGCATATTCATTATGAAAATTCAACATAAGATTGCTAAACTTCCTTACTCCGATGGATACAACTACAGAGGCTATTGCGTTTATGGAAAGAGTGGAGGATGGTATATGATGAATGAAGATGGATGCAAGGCTTGGAGTTTCAAGACGCTCAAGGAATTTACTGCTTATATTGATAAAAATTACAAGCGGCTTGAGTGAATAACTCTTGACTTTCATATAAAATCAGTCACGCTATACAGCATGAAATCAGACCTTGATACTCTGCAACTCACCGATAAGGAAAAGATTGCTTTTCTTGAGAAGAGACATGAATCAATTATCAAATGGCTGAATAATAGGATTGAGGAGGCGAAGAAAGAGATTATTCCAGAACCACATCCACTTGATTTTGCTCTTTCAACAGAAGAAGAAAAGGAAAATAGGCTAAATGAGATTTCTTTTACCAATCGGCGTGCTGGTTGTGTAATCAGCCAATCTGAATATACGCTTATAGCCATTGAGAATGGGACAAAGAGTATGATCGCTCGCCTTTATAAAGAAAAGTTTCCAAGTAACGAATATGAGATTTGACGGAATATTATATGAAAAACTATAAATGGTGGCAAGACAATGAGAGATACATTCCAGATCCGTGGGATGAAATAGCTAAATTTGAACAAGAGCTTAAGCAGATGGCTATTACTGAATCTGCATTGCGAGAGTCGCTTACGGAACTATCCAGAGAAAGTCTAAGTTATAGACATCAAATTGAAACAGAGAATAAAAAGTATTTAGAAATACTAACACGCTGGAGAGATGTAATGGTAGAATGGTATGCAGAAGTGGATGCTTATGGAATGCGTGAACCTAATATTTCGGCGGGATTAGTAAATGATACTAACGCTGCTGTTGCCGAAAGCATAAAGAATAAGTCATAAAGTTATGAACAACAAAGAAGCTACCGAACTTGCACGGCGTTTTCCCGAAATATTCGCAACTTTGCGAGAATATATTGAAAAACTTGAACGTGAGAACGAGACACTGCGGACAGCCTTGAAAACCGCATTGGCAATTGAATCACTCGACGAATCCAACCTCGACGAACTGATTGCACGATGCCGTACCGTCATACGTGAGCAAAAAATAAAACAAATGACTGATGCGGCTTCGCTGGATATTGGACATAGTTGCCTTTCCGGCGATAGATGGATGCGTGGCGATCCTATATAATTTTTATAAAAAATGACAATTAAATTTAAGCCAAGGTATTCACCCGAATTTGAAGCCAAGCATCTTGACGGCCTAGATTTTCAATGGTCTGGAACTGACGAGGATGGGGAATTTGTAATGTATAATAATATCGCAGAAGTTATTGAAGAAACTGGCCAAATGTTTATTGAATGGAATGGCAAAAGATATCCTGCCTATGAGTTTTTACAATGCGATCATTTGGATGGTCACTTTTCAATGGACGCAGTATCGGTTTTTCCAAGAGATGCCATGTTTCTAAGAGATGCTATTATGCAACAGCACCTTAACGAAGGAGGGACGCCAACATAAACATATGACTGATACACCACACACTCAAAAAGTACAAGTAGTTAATCTTGGCAAGCCTTGGCATCACGCTTATAAAGAGTTATATTCTCACGCTTGTGAGCAGGAAAAGGAAATTGCCAAACTGCGTGAAGCATTGGAGGAAATAGCCACAACTGCACATTGTATTGCCAAAGCAGGGCCATTGACTACACCAACATTACAGGATGCTTGGGGGAAGTTTATGCGTATAGATGCTATGGCAACTAAAGCATTATCAAAATGAATACATTCCTAAAACTAATCGGCTATAAGCATAACTACGGAGGCAGAGATCGCTCATATAAATTTTCTTGGGGTGAAATTGCTCTATTGAATAAAGACATCTCGTTTAGATGGAATGGTCCTCATTATTGTTATGAGCCTAAACTGATCATCAGTTTATATTTTATATCATTTTATATTCGCACTCCATCGTTTGGAGTAAAGGCCGCACAAAGTTCCAAAGAAGAACGCAATTACGGTTTTTATCTTTATCCTAATCTAAACAACTGGCAAGCAACAGTATTTCAATTCTATAATAAATCATTGAATATTGAAATGCCTTGGACATACAAATGGAAGCGTACTGAACTGCTTGATTGGGATATGAAGACGGTATGTAAAGAAGAGGTTGGCGAAAGAGATTGGAACAAATGGTATAATGAAAAAGAAGCTTGGGTAAAAGACAATCCCAAGATATATGATTATACATATGTTCTAAAGAATGGCACAGTCCAAAATCGTAAAGCAACTTGTCATATTGAACGCCGTACTTGGACTGTGAGATGGGCTCCTTGGGTCAAGATGGTTAGCACTACATTAGATGTAAAGTTTGATGATGAAGTAGGAGAGAGAAGCGGTTCTTGGAAAGGTGGAACTATTGGCTGCTCATATGAAATGTTGCCGAGTGAAACACCCGAGCAAACACTTCGCAGAATGGAAAGTGAAAGGAAATTCTAATGATAAAAATATCCAAAATTATTTACGCTGGCGGCGCTTGTCCATATCAGCTTGAAGCAAATACAGAGGATGGCAAATGGCTGTATATAAGATACAGAAATGGTATGCTGCGATATGTTGTTGCTCAAAGTGAGACACAATGGACCAAGAGCAAGAAAGATAGTTGGTATGATTTTAGCCAAAAGATTGGCGATGATCTTGACGGAGGTGCTGAACACGACAAAATCTATCCATATCTAAAAGATCATATTGACTTCCCTGAAGGCTTTAGGATAGAGTCATATCCAGAGATTGGAGAACAACCGTGAATAAATACAAATTATATTTCTGCTTTCTGGAACATTTCGCAACCGGAGAAGGATTGACATTTTCTGTTGCTGTAGTTAGTGAAAAGTCAAAAGAAGAAGCAAAAGTAAAGTTTATTGAAACGCATATCTGTAATAGTGAATTTCCGAAAGAAGAACATAAGAAAGAATGCGTAAGCTACTTTTCACACGGCGTAGAAGTATATGACTTTGATGATAGTAAAGAATATAATAAAATAGAAGGCATTATGAACAAGTTCTTTTCTGAAGCCGTAACCAAATCTATGCTTGATGCCAGAAAAATCGCACTTATGGAATTTTACTTCAAGATGCACACAAATTATAGTTGACATATAAAATATCTGTATCATAATAGCGAATATGAAAACTAAAACCGAGACAGAAACTATCGAGTATTACAAGAACGAAGTTAAGCGGCTTCATCATCAGCTTAATTTTAAGTTTCAATCTGACCCCGTGGCCCATAGAGCTTCTATCAAAGAAGATCAGCGGCTTTATCGTAAGGTGGGCAAGAAGTTCATTCCTGACAATGACCCTTATGCTTATGAGGGGCTTGGCAATGGCTTTTGGCTAATTCACGTTAAGGATGGTTCTACTTCTATTCGCCAAGAGATTTATCCAGATAGGGCTCATATCTCTGCTGCTGCTCGTGTAATGGAAGACAAGCTGGTTGATATTATTCGTAAAGCTGGTGAGGCTCGTCCATCTAAAACTCCTCTCACTGAAGAGCAAAAGAAGGACTGGGATAAGTTTATCAAGAAGCACGGCGATGCGTTCAATACTCTTGCTTATCCTTCTATTCAAGAGAATGCTGAAAAGATCGTTGCAGCTTTGTTGCAAACCCGTAACAGTCTATAAAGGAACATCATGAGCGATACACCAATCACTGATGCAGAAGCGTATGATTACGAAACCGGAATGCGTTGGTTGGATGGGGTTGTATCAGCACATATAGTGAGGAAGCTTGAGCGCGAGAACGCCGCTTTGAAGGAACAGCTGAACCATACAGTGAGTACAAAGTATCACGATGAAATCGTACAGGAGGCAGTAAGCCTTCGCGTCAAGGAAACGGATAACTTACGAAGTGAACTTCGGATTGCCGAATCATTTCATCGCATCGCGGTATCTGAGCGGGATGCATTAGTTGTCGAAAATGCCGCGCTGCGGGCGGACAACGCTATGCTGCGCCAGATACTGGATCTGACTCTTCGGATTCCCGATATGTCCGATTCAGAATTGAAGGAGCTGATCCAGAACTGCAAAGCAGCCTCCGCACGAAAGGAGAAGCCGTGAGCGATACACCTTTATACACAAATGAACCCGGCTTGACTTTGTGCGAGCATAACCCAAATCCAGAAATAAAGTTTATGTCTGGAAAAGAAGTTATGTTGCGATTGACAAAAGAGGGATTTCATTATCAAGGTAAGGTCATACACGATCACGGTGAAGCATATGATCTTTTTAGAAAATGGCTTGATACTACAACAAAATATTAGCATACAATGACATCTGAACAAAAGTTCCAAATCATAAAGAAAGTGCTTGCTTGTATGGCAATATTGGCTATTATTATTGCTCTAATCAAGTTATGACACGTATTGTTGCGATATCGGATACACATGGAAGCCATTCTGGTATAAAAATACCAGATGGCGATGTGTTGATTCACGCGGGAGATTTTTGCTCTGATGGCAATATGCGTGATGCTATGATTTTTTTGAGATGGTTCAATACGCATCCTCATAAGCACAAGATTTTTATCGCAGGCAATCACGATTGGATTTGTGAAAAAGACCCGTCGTTGTTTATAGGGTTGCTAAAAGAGTTTCCAGATTTGATTTATCTACAAGACAATGGTTGTAAAGTTGAAGGACTGAAGTTCTGGGGCTCTCCTGTCCAGCCCTTTTTTTATAACTGGGCGTTCAATCGTCACAGAGGCGAAGAAATCAAGCATCATTGGGATATTATACCAGATGATACTGATGTATTGATTACGCACGGTCCTCCATATGGCATTTGTGATAGAGCATATCGTGTTGGATTTGATACCACAGAAAATGTAGGTTGTAAAGATTTGCTTGATGCTACATTGCGTATTGCCCCTAAACTACATTTGTTTGGGCATATTCACTACGACGGTCAAACTCAATATATTGGTCCTAAAACAACATATGCTAATGTATCTATGCTAAATGAAGCATATCTTGTTTGGGGCAAGCCTACTATTTTTGATATTGACAACAGCGGTATTGTAAGCATAATGTCGGAAAATGAATAATATACTACTTGAAGGATTGTTTATATTCGGATGCTTATGGTCGCTCATTGGAGCAATCACGTATCCTATTTACTTTGGCAAGGTTGTATTACAGCCGCAAAAGATTACATTCTTTTTGATGTGCGGACCATTGATTTGGTTCACGCTACCAATGGTATATGTAGTAAATAAAACGATAGATAATATTTTTGAGCCATTTTATATTTGGCTAACCAAGAGATAATAATATAACTTATGAGCACACTAAGAGAACTTACAGCAGAAAGTCATACTAAAGCAGAGAATACGGTATTTATGCGTTTGCTTATGGCAAAGGCACTTACTCCATATGAATATATGGATTATCTGACTCAGTTTACGTTAGTATATGATGGGCTTGAATATGCCGCCAATAGATTTGGCATACTACAAGAGTTTGATGGCATCAAGCGTTCAGACAAAATCAAGGCAGACCTTGAAGAAGCAAATACTGTAAATGGCAAGCGATGCCTTATTCGCCTATGTACTACACTATATTACAACTATCTCATCAATCTTGATGACAAGGAAAAGGTTGCTGCTCATTTTTATGTAAGATTTGCTGGTGATATGTTTGGTGGTCAAATGCTGAAGAGTCTTGTACCAAGCACAGGTAGAATGTATGATTTTGAGCATAATCTGCCTGCACTGCGTATGAAGATGCGTGAGTTTGCTACGCCAAACTTGGCAGAAGAAGCAAACAAGGCATTTGGCTATACCATTGACATTGTTGATGAAATATGCGGAGTCAAACGTGATCTTTGGTTGTAATGAGTGTTATATTTGACAAGATGCGAACCTTGAGCAGCGACTTGTATTTGTTGCTGGCCAAGGATAGTATTGAGATAGAACTACAAGAACTATCCAAGTATGCTTGGACAAATAGAATATTTCGCAATGTAAGATTTCGCCGTGGTCATATTGAAGTATTGGATGTATCTTCGTCAAAAAAGATGTGGATTATGCATATCTGTATATTTCCACATCTCGATGATAGTTCTCCTATCTTTGGATTTGATGTAATATGCGGAGCCAATAAAATCACAGGTGTATTTCTCGACTTTAGTATGGGTGATGAAAATCATCCTATGAATATATGGTTCAAGGAAAAGACCAAAGACCTTGTATGGAAAAAGGATAGAGAACTGCCAGATTGGGGCAAGCGTATCTTTAGTCCAAATATGATTGCCGCTGGTCAAGTCAATACAGACGAAGAACTTGAACAAGTTATCAATGTAGCAAAGGATTGTATGAAGTTTTATCTTGAAAATGTTGGTTGGCATTCTGAAAACAAAAGTTATATGGTCAATCACAACCTGTATTGCATGAACCAAAAGCAGAATGTTCATACATCACGTTTCCTAATCAACTGCGGTCATAAAGAAGAAGATGTAAAGAACTTTATTGACAACCACCTGTTTCCTGAAGTAGTATTAGCACAATAAAATTATGAGTCCAAATTTAGACAAACAACTTTGTGAGAAGTATCCAAGCGTATTCGTGGATAGAAGAACTTCTGTTCTACACTCTTGTATGGGATGGGGTTTTGAGTGTAATGACGGCTGGTATGATATTATTGATTCAATGTGCCAAGCCTGCACCGAGTTATATTCTACTGGAATATCCATAGATCCAGCCGACCGAGATCCAAATGATGGCAATGCGTTTTTTCAAGTGATTCCGCCAAAGTTTATTGCTACACAGGTAAAAGAGAAGTTTGGTATGCTTCGCTTTTATTACAAACTTGAGTTTGATGAAAAGCTCAACAAACTTGGTGATTCTGGAAAGTATCCAGAAATAAATGAAATCAAGGATGCCTATCGCAACTATATTGATGGCATTGTTCATTATGCTGAAATATTGTCTGCCAGAACTTGCGAATTTTCGGGCAAGCCCGGCGAACTACACGTAAGCGGAGGACATAGAGGCGGATGGTATAAAACACTCAATATTGAAGAAGCAAAGACCAACCCAGATTTGGCTGAACGTGAATATATTCCCGTAAAAAACATCCCAAAAAACAAAGAATATCTTTTGGACAACTAATATGAGCAACGGCAAAGGAAGCAAACCAAGACCATATAGCGTTTCATATACGCAATACTGCGAAAACTGGAACAATATCTTTAGAAAACAGCAACCTGTAGTTGAAACTGAAACAAAAAACAAAGCCAAGAAAAATGAAAAAACTAATAATTGACAGCAAATACAAGAAGGACATTGCTCGCATCAAGGAATTTATGCGTGCGAATGATGCGGTTGTTGATTTTATGATTGGCACGCTCAACGAAAGAATGGAACTAAAAGAAAACTATGATCGTGAAATGCTATGGGATCATATCATGAACGATTTTGATTATAACATTGAGTATACCGATGAAAATACAAATCGAAATGGAACCTGAGTTGATTGACTCTGTGGTCAAGAGTCAGTTGCTTTGGCATAACAACTTTGTAAAAGAAGAGTTGGCGATGCTCAAAAAGAAAAAGAAACTTGAGAAATATCAAACCAAAGACAAGGAATATTTTGAGAAGTTGCTGCCCGCACTAAACATTGTGTCTGATTACTTTGGAGCAAACAAATGAACAGAGAACAAATAGACACGTTCGTGGATGAATACACAGGCAGCGATCCTGATGAAGAAGTATTGCTTGCTGATGGTCTTGATGAAGCATTTATTGGATTGACTTCCAACAATATTCGGGCAGTATATAGCATAGACAAAATCATAGAAATATTATCAAAAGATATGACCGAGGAAGATGCTTGGGAATATTTTCATTATAATATTGAATGTGCTTATGTTGGTGAAAAAACTCCAATCTATATAAAAACTTGTAAAAATGAAAATTGAAATCGACGAAGAAGTTATTGATAATCTGGTAGTAAATGCTCTATCAGAGTCTATTGGTCATATTGAAAGCAATATCAAAGCATTGAAGAAACTCAAGAAACTGGAGCCATATCAGAAGGAAGAGTTGGCTGATTATATCATAGACCTTGAAGCAATCAAACGTACACGATACTATTTTGGCGGCGAAAAGTATTGGCCAAAGAAAAATGACTAAACTAAACCAAAAAGTAGATGATGCGGTCAAAGAGTTTGCTGATGCTATTGTTGCCGCAGCAGTAAAACGAGACCCAGACGTTGCGTTGACTTGCGAATGCGAAACAACCACCAGCGATGATGGAAAATATCACGCATCAATCTGCGATATACAAACAGACACAGGATTTGTAACCATTTTTCCAGATTTTCAAGAAGAAGCAGCAAAGGCATCTATACTCAACAGGGGACTTATTCGTGCTATGGAACTTGAAGGATTTGATGATGAAACTATCAATGATAGTCCTGTATACAGCACTCTTATGCCATTGACAAAAGACTCGCTGGATATACTATCTCTTGTGCTTACAGAAGACGTAGGATTACAACACCAAAAAAATATTGAAGAATGAATAACAAAGTAGAACTTATTGGATTTTATGGCAATGACGAAGTGCATGCCTGTTCGGCTTGGACATCTACCAGCAGAGAAATAACAGAAGAAAAGCGTAATCGCATACCTGCTCTGCTAAAGATGCTTGCTGACCACGGACATCATACTCCGTTTGAGAAAAGCAGCCTGCATTTCCTTGTAGATACAGATATCGCTTCCCATATTCATTTGATCAAGCACCGAGTTGGTGTATCTGTGAATGGTGAAAGTGCCAGATACAAAGAAATCAAGCAAGACAAGTTTCTTATTCCAGACGATTGGCCGCAGGATTGGAAAGACTTGCTACAAGCATATACAGAAGAGGGAAACCAACTATATCATAAGTGTGTGGCAGACCTCCTGAATCGTGGCTATGACAAGAAGCGTATCAAAGAAAGTGCCAGATTCTTCAAGACATACAACAGTCAGATCTGTGCCGATGTTATGTTCAACTGGCGTTCATTCTATCACTTCTTGTCCTTACGCAACAAGCCGGACGCACAAAAAGAGATCAGAGAAGTTGCTGCGGAGATGCTAAATCTCGTAAAGAATATTGAAGGTAATCCATTTCAGCATACAATTGCTGCGTTCAAGCTATGATCATAAAAGACATTCTCAAAGAAACCACGGCTATTATTTGCGGTCGCATTGACCAAAAAGAAAACAACGTGGAAAAAATGTTGGGAATGATGGAATATAACTTTCCTGTATTGGATACTTGTCACAGTGTAGTGCTGGTATTGAACAGAGGCTCCGATGTTTCCGAAAAGGAAATAACTGAAATAGCTGATGCGTATAAAAGCAAGTTCAAGATTTCTTATATATTACAGCCGCATCCTGTTGGTATGGGGCATCAAGTTGGTCACGTAACATTGGACAAGACAGGATATTTGTTTGCCAAAAACAATCTCGGCACCAAATATACAATGAAGATGTGTAATGATATACTAATATCAGATAGGTTTCTTGAGTTGGAAGTATCGCCTGCTGATTTTTATTATCTACCCAGCGTAGGAATTTTATCCATCATCAAAAAATTTGATTTGGCAAAACGGCAACTTCTACAAACAAATGAATATTTAGACGATCCTCTGGCATACCAAAGTTGGTTTTTTATAACTTCTAATAAAACTGACACAATATATGAGTCTGACGAAGTGATCGAAAAATCATTCAGAGAATGGGACATAAAGCATGATGTAAATCAACGAAAAATTTTATGCGCCGAACATTCTCTTACAAAATGGTCGGTCGCATATAATGTAACCAGGTACAGTTTATACAACCCTTCCCAGTTTGAAAATTATTGCAAGTTTGTATATAGAAATAGAGTAACGGACGGTTCATTAAAAAATGTAACTTTGGAGTCTATTGGCATTACACATTTTCATTTTGCAAGCAAACCTTTGACACAATGTAACCTATAAATATATTCTTGACTTATAGTTATATATACACAATAATACAAATACTATGGGAATGTTCGACTATATCAATGTGGCAGATAAACTGCCAACCAATTCGGAGATTGATGCTCTTGGCATTGATCTGTCTGCTGAATCTTTCCAAACAAAAGATTTAGACAACGTAATGGCCAGTTATTATATTCAGGGCGGCAGATTGTTTGTGGAGAAGTATAGAAAGACCGAGTGGATAGAAGATTCTGAATCTTTTATGGGTGGATATATTGACCGCCAAGAGCCATATAAAGAAGAACTGGATGGTCAGCACGGTAAGATATATTTTTATACTTGGCTTGAGCGAGACGAATATGATTATTGGATTGAGTATGTTGCATATTTTACCCACGGCAAGTTGGATAAGATAGAACTATTCAAGTGCGATAAGACAGCCAACGCAGAACGCAAGCAGCGAACGATTGAATGGCAACAACAGGATGAAGCAGAAAGAAACAAGTGGTATAACAAGTATATCTTTCGTACCAAAGTATGGGCCAAGATACGTCGTCTAATCAACAAGGTCTTATATGCCATGGAACGTGGCATAGGATATATCAGACATCGTATTCCCTGATATATTATTTCAGTTTGACATCAAAAGCCTCTTCAAACGCAGAAGGGGCTTTTTTGTAGCTGCTTTGTGATTCGTCTTTTGGATCATTCAAGTATTGCCAGTTGAACGACAATACATCTGGAACCTTGAAGCCAAAAAACTTCAATACGTGTTTTTGAGTACTCAACACATTCTCACCATTCCAGTTTTGACCAATCAACACAAGACCGGCTTCGGTGTCTTTGATGATATTATCTTCGTTTAGTGTGCTGTGTCTATTTTCCAGCCAAGTCAAACGCTCTATGAGCTTTTGATATACACTATTAGTTTGACCCCAACGAACGCTAACAAAAAACACAACACTCTCAGCCTCGAAGAGCGACTTAGATATTTTCCATAGTTCGTCATCTTTATTATTGAATGAAGCCCAGCAACGATGGTCGCCGGTCGGATTTTTTTCTTTATCTTTTAGAGCAGATTCTTTTACTCCGCAGTTGTTTCCTTCATTTTTACTTACATTACCTTCACAGCAATGTATTGTCAAGGCACCAACGTCAATAAGTTCAACATTTTTGCCAACTTCTTCAGCAATATGTTCAGCGAGCACAGTACTTTTTGGCTTTTGCTTGTCGCCTGACCAACGAGTACTGGTAGTAAGAAACAATACTTTCTTCTTGCCCTTGAGATGTTCTATCATCTTGTCCAACTTGCCTTCATACTCAGCATTTTCATTGAGCATAAAATGCTCTCTTAGCAATGCTCTGTGCTTTAGGAATGTAGATTCAAAATTGGACATACATATAAATAGCGTAATATGTCAAAAACAAGCATTTTTCAACGAGTTATAATAACTTATCAAGAAAGAAACTATTTGACATTTTCCATTACTAATGTATATTACAAACACTATGCGATACACTATTATTGAAGCTCTTCTTTGTTTATTCGCTTTGACCGTTGCTGGTCTTGGCGTTTTGGTCGGAAATGCTTGGCAGATTACGGCAGGAAACTTTATGCTGCTGCTGGTTCTTTCTCTTGATATTCGTAAGATGAAAGACAAGGATAAGGACAAGGACAATACAAAAACGTAAATGTTTTGTAAATAGAATATTCTTAGGTCCGTTGGTATATACTTATATATTGTATGAGTAATATTATCAACGGACTTAGTGTAGAGAATGCGTGGAAGCCGTTGCCAGTTTCTGAATGGAACGAAGAAAATGCACGGCATCTACTGAATAGAGCAGGTTGGTCTGCGACCCAAGACAGAGTAAAGCAGGCACTACAAGATGGATTGGGTGGCACACTCAACAAGTTGTTTCCGCTTGACGCACCAAGCCGTGGCATATCCAAACCAGCATCTGTAGCCAAGTTTGAGCAAGAAGAAAGACAACTACAAGCATCTATGCGTGGTGCGGATGCTGAAGAACGCAACAAACTGCGTCGAGAAATACAAAACAAACAACGCAATGGCATAAATGATCTTGCTATAAGTTGGATACAAGACGCATCTGTATATGAAAATAGTGCGTTTTATAAATGGAATCTATTTTTGAGTGATGTGTATGTTATTGGAGCAGACAAGGTCCGAGATCCAGCAACGGTTCATCAACATTTTGATATACTAGCAAAGCACGCATACAACACTGCTCCTAATCTTACCAAGTTTGTATCACGTTCTCCAGCAATGATACAATATCTTGATCTCAACAGAAATGACAAGCGTGCTCCAAATGAAAATTTTGCCAGAGAACTATTTGAGTTGTTTGTGCTTGGCGAAGGCAACTATAATGAAAAAGACATCAAAGAATCAGCCAAGGCATTTACTGGTTATAGAGCAAAGAATCAAAGATTTTATCTAAGTGCTCCACAGCACGATGCTGGAGTAAAAAGCATATTTGATACTTCTGGCAGATTTAGCGGCGATGATGTTATTGATATAGCATATCGCCAACCTGCTGCTGGCAGATTCTTGCCGCAAGAAATGATAAAGTTTTATCTTACTGATGCTGAGATTGGTGCTGAATATCTTGATGCTATTGGTAAAGAATGGAGCAAAAAGAGTTATAGCCTGCGAGCATTGCTTGGCTTGTTTTTTGGCAGCAATATATTCTATAGCAAGCAGTATAAGCATAACTATATAAAAAGTCCTATTCAGTTTTATTGCGGACTGGTGCAGGATAGTGGAATCAAAGTATCTCCATTACAGCGATTGGTTACTCAACCATTGAGAAGTATGGGACAGATGCCATTTTATCCGCCAAATGTACGTGGATGGGTTGGTGGAAAGAACTGGATAAACTCAAGCACTATACAAGCACGCCGCCAAACGGTTGAAAATCTATTCGCTGTATTGGATGAAAAGGTATTGAATGCGGATGAAAAGAGATTACTGAATGATGCCAAGCAGATTGGCAATCCAACATTTACATTCTCTGAAAGTTCATTATCTGAACTATCCAAGTTGGATGCTGCGACGGCGGCGAATGTATTGTGCAATAGATTTATATCAAAGCCATCGCCGCAACTTGTAAGCAATATACAAAAATTTTTAGGTACCCCCACCCTGAAAAAAGAACGCAATATACCTACCTTCAGGTTGAAGCGAGCAGTAGTAACCATACTACAATCACCAGAATATCAACTATGCTAAAACTATGAAAAATCTACCCCATACACGCAAAGAGTTCATCAAGTTGTCTTCATCAGGCATTGGCCTGCTTGCTTTCGGTCAGTTTGCTCCAGAGTTTCTTGTTAGGTCAGCAATGGCATCATCGCCAAAGCCAGAAAAAGACAAGAGCATACTTGTGCTTGTTCAACTGGCAGGTGGTAATGATGGATTGAATACACTTGTGCCATATGAAGACAGCAACTATTATAATCTACGTCCAAAGATTGCCATCAAGAAAAAAGACGCCATAGCACTAAACAGCACTCACGGTCTGCATCCTTCAATGAGCAAGATGTTTGATTTGTATAACAGCGGCAAGATGGGCATTATACAAAATGTTGGCTATCCAAATCCAAATCGCAGTCATTTTCGTTCAACTGAAATATGGGAAACGGCGATGGATAGTGATAGAACATCTTCTACAGGATGGATTGGTCGTTTTCTTGACAATGCTTGTTCTGGTATGCCATCTGACACTCAAGACCCTGCCGCAATACATATGACAGGCAACACACCGCAATCATTTGGTGGAAAAAAGCCGCATTCAACATTTGGTTTTGTAAATAGAATAAATCGTCGTGATAATGATGATACACGCAAGTTGCTGGAAAGTTCATATGCTGACAAGATGCTTGGCGATGACAATAGCACGTTTCTAAAACAAACGCTAATGAACACACTTGTGACAGAACGCAAAGTACAACAAAAGTTGGATGCCTATAAGCCTTCTTATAAATATCCAAATAGCAATTTGGCATCTTCATTACGCAATGTTGCTGCTCTAATACACGCTGGATTGCCAACCAGAGTATATTTTGTATCTATTGGTGGATTTGATACACACAGCAATCAATTACTCAATCACGGCAATCTATTGTCTCAACTATCTGAAGCACTTTTTGCTTTTCAGAAAGATTTGGAAGGTCATAAACTTGATAATCAAGTAACTACAATGACATTTAGCGAGTTTGGTCGTCGTCCAAACGAAAATGATAGTGCTGGCACAGACCACGGCACTGCCGCCCCGCTATTTGTATTAGGCTCAAATATAAAAGGTGGTGTATATGGCAAAGCACCAAACCTCAAACTACAAAAAAATCAAGATGTAGAGTTTAGCACCGATTTCAGACAAGTATATAGCACATTGCTTGAAAAATGGATGAATTGCCCGCCAGAGCCAGTATTATTCAAGAAATACAGCAGCCTTGATATAATAAGTTGATTAGTTTGTAAGTTTATTATAGTTTGAAGTATGTATCTTTAAAATTGTTTTAACGTAATTTGGCTTCTTGATCTGGCCAAGTTCCCGGTGGATAACTTGTAAAACTAACCGAATTGCCACCAAATGGTGAAAAATGAACATATCGCCCATCTTCACCTATAAAGTCACCACTTTGTCGTGAAACGTATGGCGCTTGTCTATCAGTCGCTTTCCTATAAAAAGAAAAACTGTTCTTTTCGCCATTATCAACTGGCCCTTTTATTTTAATATGATAATCATAGATTGATTTCGCTATTTTAGCGGAAAAGGGTAATTCGTTAGCTTCTTTCACGACGAATACATTTTTCTGTGTTTGTTCAAATAATTTCATAATAAATATAAATATAACGCTACCAAGGCAGATATGGCTTATAATCTTATTATAGTTTGACAACGCCACATTTTGCCATCAATATATGGCAAATGAAGATACTATTATTTTTCCTTGGTCTACTTGTATTGTGCGGAGTTGTATTATTTTTATACTCTATAATGAACGCACCAAACGGATATGAGGATGATGATGGCTTTCATACTGACGAGGAATAAAACATATGGAACACAATATCCCAGCCTTTCCATTTACAGCAAATGTTGATGAATCTAAGCCAAATCAAGTATTGAGCACTGGAATGACGCTAAAAGACTATTTTGCGGCAGCAGCACTAACAGGCTATCTGGCAGCAGGTGCTTCTCAAGAAAACGGTGTAGTGTGGAGTTATAGAACAGCAGAAAGAATGCTCAAGGAACGAAATAAATAATTTAGGTACCCCTATGATAAATCCGGTATATAAACTATCAGAGGATGAACGCAACCTAGCCGTAGAACTAGGTAGGAAGCGAAATTTAGCCAAAGAAGCCAAACTACGAAATATAGTATGTGGCTATAGCAACCCAGAAACTCCTCATATCTTAGGAATATGTGCTGAAATAGCATATGCTAAAATTACCAACCGCAAATTGGATGAAAACCTTTATCCTATAGGCGATGACAGCGATTTTGATGGCATAGAGATCAAAACCAGCACTTGGCGTGGCGATGATATAGAACTAAAGGTAAAAATCTCTGAATTCGAGAGAAAGTATCCTATAGCATATGTTCTTGCACGCATTGACAAAAATTATACCACAGTAGAGTTTATTGGTTCAATCTCGCGCCACAGATTCGACGAAATCAAATATATCAAGAAGCACAAGTTTGTTGAAAACTATTGCGTAAGCGGCAAGCAGATACGCAAAGGATTGGCTTTTGTTGAAGATAATATCCTCAAGATTGCAGATTTCCAAAACACATAATAGGTTATGACTGAATATCACGTACAAAAGAAACTAGAACGACTACAAGCCGTGATAAACGGCAAATGGCGAAACAAAGAAGGTATAATGCTTGATTTATACAATCAACAGCAAGTGCCTGACAAATATCTATATACCATCATATCCGAGTGTGATAGGCGCGAAAAGCGAGATATTTCAGGCATTGACGCCGAAATAAAAGATTTACTTACTAAAATATACAAAAACAGACAAACCAAAAATATGAATACGCATCAACTAGAGTTGTTTCAAGACAACACCGCAACAACGCACGCAGCAGTAGATGCCAGCGTCAAGATAAACACAGAAAGCCCAATCAAGCCACAAATGTTCCAGATTGGACAAATTGTAAAAAACAAGGAAATACTTGGCGCAAAAAGATCAAATAAAGGAGTTGCAAAAGGATGGTCATATACCGTAAAGGATTGCAAAACCGGAAAAACATTTAGCGTGAAACAATCTGTGTTGCTTTCTAAGAGCAAGGTGCAGACAGAAACCACTTCACCCAAAGTATCCAAGCCTGCCAAAACCAAGAAAACGGATAAAAAGAAAGCTAAAGTATCTAGCGAGCCGCAGAAAGAACAATCTACGATGATCCGAGAAGAATTTCCTATCATCAGAATGGTTTTGGGTAAAGAAAACAGACAGAGATATATTGTTGATTCAAGATACAATAAGAACTATAAGAGTGGAGCTACAGAGTTTTTTTATGATATCACGCTTGCTGTTGATAGAGCAAAAACCATAGCAGAAATTGCCAAGAAGAATCAAGAAGAAGCAGCCAAGACGTTTGATGTTGTTATGGAAACAGCAAGTGCCAAAACACAAGTGCCTATGCCAACTATTACGCCTCCGCAGTCTACTGCGTGGAACTGGACTGGTCATTCGCCCGTTTGGACGCAACAAGCACCGCAAGCAGTTACGCCGCCTAATGAAAAACAAGTAGATGAGTATATATCAAGTATGACATTTACAAGCAAGTTGAAGCTATTCTTTAAGAACATAATTTAGGTAGCCCCCCCCCCCGTATTTATTATATACAATACTCGCGTCATATATATAATATATATTATTGAACAACCATATATACAACAATTATGAAAAACAACAATAGCAAGTCAAAGAAGAATGGCCGCAAGATTCAACTGCCCGCCAAAGCTAAATCAAAAAAGCTAAAGCTAAAAACCAAAGAAACAGTATTGCCAGCATCAACATATAATGGCGGCGCTGTATTTACTTTAGATGATGTAAAAAATTATAATGATACAACTACAGTATCAGAAGCTAGTACATATACAATTACAGTAGACGCATCCAAGCAAGAAACTCAGCCAGAACCAGTTATAACTTCACTACCTAATAAAGAAGAACTATACTCAAAGTATACAGAAGTAGAAGAAGAAACATCAACTCACGCCAATAACCTATTGCCAAAAGCAAATACAGACGGCGTAAATACAATGATTATAGTCGCAGGAGCATTAGCACTAATAGCATTCCTCGCACTAATACTAAGTTGATATATATGGCTAAAGGTTATAATAATAAAACCAAGAAACTATCTAAAGACAAACCTGATACTTTAGATAGTTTTATAGATAAGGATGAAGAACCTGCTACTCCATCTATAGCACCAACATTAGAGCCATCAACAGATAAAGAACAAATATCGCCTAATCGACGATATATATACAAAGATGGAACATCTACAACTGTAGTATATGACGGCAAAAACCCACACTACGTTGAAGTAAAGTATAGCAAAGCATAAAACAAAACAAGCAGCATATATATGAATGAATATAATACCATGGAAGATAACCAAAACAATATAGGAGACAATCCTACTAACGATATTCAAAATATATATGCTGAAAAAGCAGCTACAACTACATTCAACAAGTATGGACTGGCAAGCATGATCAATGAATATAATAGCCTGCTAGAATATTCAAAGCGCAAAGAGTATATGGACGCACTTACACAATGGTATATGAAAGAAAAATCTAATATGATATATGAGTATAACAAACTAGGCTATAATAGTCAAAATAACAATAATTGATATATATAGATAGATTATAAAAAGTAGTCTAAGATACTTTATTGTAAAATTTAGGTATTAGGGTATTGAAAAAAAGATGGTATATATGGATGGTAGGTGGAATATAAATAAAATGGATGGTTATAGCTGGTGGGACAAAATGGGGCAAGGTGGGGGAGAAAGTATTCCCCCACCACAACGCACAAGCAGTTTTATTTTACCAGATTTCCATATATATGTCAATCTATAAATTTAGGTACCCCCACATATAATATATATTTTTATGCACGAAACAATACTGTTCACTATACTAGTTGGCGTTGGCTTGGGAGCATTTGCGTCTTTTGTCAAGAGCAAATATACTAAAATAAAAAACGCTATAATAAGTAAAAAATCACAAGACAAAACTGATATAGAATGGACTTGACAATAGTGTCTACATATATATCGTAGATTTTCACATATGGCAAAAATTGATAAAACAAATAATAACAATCGCGGCAGCAATGCCAACCCAATTGGCAACATGCCAAAAGACAAATTGACTCGCTTTAAGCTAAAGGGCAATATTGAACAACCTGGTGAATATAAGCATCGCAGTATGGCAGATGTTAAGCTTGTTGCTCGTAGTGCTAGAGCAATCAAGACATATAGAATGTATGTTCATAAGTGTGTTGAGCCTCGTCTTCCAAGTTCTCTTCGCCGTAGTGTTCATTATTTCATGACTCCTATGAGCAAGTATGATGGCGGCGCTACTGAAGCTAAGAGCAATAATATCAGCAACAATAATGCAGTTGACAATAGTGCTGAATATGCTGACTCTGGCACATCTTGAACCTAAAACATTAGTATTAGTAGCAAGCGTTGCCTGCTCAACATATCTAATGATTTATCTTGTCAAGCTCATTTTAAATAACGATAAGAAAAAGTAGATTATATTTATTATATCAACAATCAACATATCAACATTATGTCAATCGCATTCGTATTAGGTGGTTTAGTCGTAGCAGGCGTTTTTGCCTTTGTATATATTCAGAACAAAAAGAAGAAGGAGCAGGGTCAGAACAACAATAATGCCAATGGTAGTAGCGGCCTAGTAGCTCCTACTTCTGTAGATGATAATAGCAATAGTCCAACTGTTGGATATGTTCCAACAGAAAATGCTCCAGCAGAAGAACACAACACTGCTCCTGCTAATGAACCTGCTGTAGAATCTATTCCAAATAGAGACGAAGAAGTGCAGCAAAGCAGATAAGAGATATATATCTATATAGCTAAACAAGCCCTACCTAAAAAACGGTAGGGCTTTTTGTTTTATAAACTTTTATAACAATGATCTTTTAGCTAACATATCTAATATATAAATTTAGGTACCCCCACCTATATGATTTTTGTTTTTACAGGTTTAGCACTACTACTATTGGTCCTTATGATATATGATGACTATATCAATTTTTAGGTACCCCCTGCCTAAAATGATAACACTATTATTGATATCTTTTGCTATACCAACCATAATTGTTTTATGTATTGACTATAGCGATTTTTAGGTACCCCCCCCCCCCAACTTCTTATATATTGACACTATAGTAGATATCTGTATAGTAGTATTCGATATATCAATTAAGGTATATCATATCTAAACTAATATGCTAAACGTAATCATCCTAGCAGGCAATGCTGTTGCAGATCCTGTTACTAGAACAACACAAACTGGTAAGAATATTACCACTGTAAGACTGGCCGTCAATAATCCTCTGAATGATGAAGAGGTGCTATATATTGATGTAGATACTTGGGACAAACAAAGTGAGTTTGTTAGCAAGTATGTTAAGAAGGGCAATTCACTATCTGTAGTTGGCAGACTCAAGAGTCGCGAATATACAGGCAGTGATAATATCAAGCGCACTGCATTTAGTGTTGTATGCGAACGCATCAACTTTATCGGCAGCAAGAAGAAGAGTGATGCTACTGCTGTTGCCTCTGCTGAAGATGCTACTGATAGCGTTATGAGTGATGCTGACTTTGCTGCTACAGCGGCAAAGGCCATGGCAAAGCTCAAGAAGCCTGCTGCTGTGCCTGCCATGCAGCAAGACGCAGACTTCTAATAGTAAAAAAATATGTAAAAAGTTCATGCATAATATAAACTGTTATGCATGAACAACTTATGTAATTTTTTACAAATATTGAATATCAACGACTTACAAACTTACATAAGTCGTTGAACATCAATTACTTACAAAAGTTATAAATCGTTGATTATCAAGTAGTTACAAAACTCGTAAGTGCTTGGTAATCAAAAACTTAATATCCTAATAGGTATTTGATTTACAATACCTTACAGGATTTTTTGTTTTAGTTTTTCCTTGACCTTTTTATAAAAATATGATACACTACTTGAGTCAGGGGTAGTCAAAAATTTGGCCAAAATAGCCGGTTTATTATCTTGACTTTTTATAAAAAGTATGCTAGACTATTTGAGTCAGGGGTAGTCAAATTTTTCGTTAAATTTGCGTAGCCTCCGGTCCCCTACCCATCGGCCACCAGGAGGATCACCGTAGTCCGGCTTTTCGGAATTCTCTCCTACTTCCACCGTGCAATCATTGTAGCAGAATGAATAAAAAATGGAAGTCTGCAAAAAAACGTAAGTCGTTGATTTTCAACCCGTCTACCAGGCGGCATAAAACAAAAAACCGGAGGGTGTTGCCCTCCGGTTGTGTAAGTCGTTGATGCTTAGTAGAGCGGGGACCAGGTAGTGGTCCGCGCTATCTCTGAAGTGATCTCCTCATCCGTCACCGGCGGCACGTTCAGCTTGGTGACGTTGCCCAGAGCCGTGAACACCTTGGAACCGTCAGCCAGCACCAGGCCGACCCGAATCGCGTTGCGGCTGAAGGCGTCCTGGCCCATCCAGAACACCTTGCCTTGCGTGCCCAGAGGCAGCTTGCGACCAGCTTCGACCACTACCTGGTCGCCGTTGCTGACCTTGCCCCGCTTGGCCTCCAGGCCAGCCTTGGCAGTTGCCCGCACCTGCGGGTTTTGCACATACCAGACCAGCGCCTTGGCGATGATCGCGGGCGAGGCGTCGGCCTTGTGGTACTTGGTCGGAGCATATGCCCGCGTCGTGCCGTCGAAGATTTCACGCACGCAGCCCTGCTCCTCGTCCCAGACCGTAGCGAAAAAGTCGCTGTCGCTGTAACCGTTGTACTCGCGCAGGCTGAGAACGCAGCCCGTGAAGTCCCGCTCGCAGTCGGGCTTGGAAGTGATGGTTTCCATAGTGGGCATATCTTGAATGATTTTTTATAGAAAGTAAAGATAATTCGCACAGCTTTTTTGTGCAGAAATCAGTTTGTTCTGGACATTTTATAAAAATCTGCCATAGTCATACACGATGAAACTCATCAATGACTGGACCCCCGAGACTCGCAGCCTCCTCAAGACCCTGCAAGCGCACGGTCTGACCATCGTCAAGGTGGACAACGGGGAGGCCGAGACTCCGTTCGCTGGCAACTCGCTGGCGGACTTCATCAGCGAGGCGACCGCGTGCGACGAGGCTCGCCTGTACGTCAAGACGCCGTCCGGTGAGACCCGCTCGCTGTACCTCGTGTATGGCAACTCGCCGGGCGAACTGGTTTGCGACTTCAGCATCGACGCTCTGGTCGAGGCGGCAGTGGACGAGCATTACGAAAAGTGGGACGGGCGCAAGCAGCCGCTCTGCGAGTCGCCGTACTGATAAAATTGTCAAGAGATATCCACCCAGAAAATGGGTGGATTTTTTATTATTTTTTATATTGACTTTTTATAAAAAGTGTGATATACTATTTGAGTCAGGGGTAGTCACTTTTTTAAAAAAATTTGTGTAGGCTCTGGTCCCCTACTCTAGGAGTATCATCTCCGCAACTAGTCTCTTCGGAATTTTCTCCTACTCTCGACTATGCAATCAGCGTATCAGATCATTATAAAAAGTCTAGGAAAATCGTACAATCGCACCAACTTTTTTTGAGCAGAAAATCACTTTGTGCTGGACTTTTTATAAAAATTTGCTAGAGTATGTTCAAGATGAAAATCATTTCTGTTGTTTCTTCTGATGGCTTTTCTTGGAAAGGCAATCACGGCACGGCTGAAGCCAGCAAGCTATTGACTGTTGCTCAAACCCAAGTTCCAGATGGTTGGAATGGCGTTGCCATAGAAAGCAGCAAGACTGGCAAGATTTTGCTTTTCAATCCTGTTGAAGACCCGCACGAGAATGGCTATGATGGTGAATTTATGATCTATAGCCATAATGACCAATACTTTGTGCAGATCTGGAATTATTGACTTTACTTTAGATAAAAAGTGTAGCATAGTACAAGAATGCAAATTGATACCACCGGTTTGCTTGAACCGCAATTCAAGCACGTACAGCGTCTCGTCGATTCACTTTATGTCAACGGTCACGCCGTGGATATGAGCGAGACTGGCACTGGCAAGACATATGCCGCTGCTGCGGTTATTCGCGAGTTGAATCGCCCCTTTGCTGTTATCTGCCCCAAGAGTGTTATTCATCAATGGGAAAAGATTCTGGCCAGTTTCAAGCTCAAGGCTGTTACTGTTATCAATTATGAAAAGATTGGTCGCGGCAATACTAAATACATGAAGTGGAAGAAGCTGCAAGATCCGATGCAGCCGTTCAATGAGAACGCCAAGCGTGAAATGCCGGAATTCAAGTTCGACCCCAACACTCTGATTGTAGTGGACGAAGGACACAAATGCAAGGGGTCTGATACCAGCAACAGTTGGATGCTGGTTGCATTGAAGGTCCAAGGCTACAAGGTTCTTGTTTCTTCTGCTACGGTTGCTACTTCTCCTTTGGAGATGAGGGCGTTTGGTTTTATGACCAACCTTCACGCCTTGTACAATTTTCGGGATTTTTGCCGCGTGCACGGTGCTGAACTTATGGCACGTTATGGTGCTATGACATTCAATCTTGCAAGTGCTGAAGCGCAACAGGCAATGCTGCGCTTGAATGAGTATCTTTTTGATAATAGCAAGTGCGCCAGCCGTATGAAGGTTGAGGACTTTGGCAAGCAGTTTCCGGAAAGTCATATTGTTGCTGAAGCATATGATCTTGGCAGCAATGAAAGCAAGATTCAAGCTGTGTACGACGATATGGAAGCTGAACTTGCCAAGCTGGAAGAAAAGGCAGAAAACTACAGCGAGCATATCTTTGCTGTTATGATGGAAGCTCGCCGCAAGGCTGAATTGTGTAAGGTTCCTCTTTTTGTGGAAATGGTCGAGGACTTGTATGATGAAGGCAAGAGTGTTGTGTTGTTTCTGAATTTTACTGATAGTGTTGACGCGGTTGTAAAGCGGCTGAACAAGATCAGCAAGTTCAACAATACTGTTGGCTTTATTGTTGGCGGTCAGGGCGACAAGGCTCGCCAGTCAGACATTGATGCATTTCAAGCAGACAAGAAACGCATTCTTGTTGTCAACATTGCTGCTGGCGGTACTGGAGTTTCCCTCCACGATCTGAACGGCAACTTTCCTCGCGCCAGCATTATCAGTCCTAACTGGAGTGCATACAATATGCGCCAGGCGCTAGGCCGCATCTGGCGACTGGAAGGCAAGACAAAGTCATATCAGCGTGTAGTGTATGCTGCCAAGTGCATCGAGGAAAACATCTGCCATCGTGTTCAGCACAAGCTGACCTGCCTCGACACGCTGAACGACGGCGACCTGGCCGAAAGCCTGACTTTGGTGTAAACCACTGGTGTGGCGGGGGTTGTGAGTGGTATCACGCCCCCGCCACTTTTTGCTGGACTTTTTATAAATTATCAGTACTGTGTTTTCTATGAACGCTACGTTTATCAAGCACAATGATCCGGGTCACGGTTGGCTGGAGGTTTCTCCTTCTGACCTCAAGAGTGTTGGTTTGTCTCTGAGCGACATTAGCGGCTATTCCTACAAGAATCGTCGCGGCACGCGCCTGTTTCTGGAAGAGGACTGCGATGCTCCTGTGTTCTTGCGGGCATACAAGGTCAAGCACGGTGCTTATCCTACGTATGTCGAGAGTTACGACGACGACGAGTTTCCCGAGTCTCTTGGGCTCGTCAGCATTCACTACGGTTCCTAAAAATGTCTTGACTTTTCTATAAAAACTACCAACATCACCGTTATGAACTCTTGGAAAACCGAAGTTTGCGTTGATGGAAAGTGGGCGACCAATGCCCTTCGTTTCGCCACCCAGTCGGAGGCGGAAAAGGCTGGGCGAGAGCTTCTCTCTCGCTGGTGGGTTCCGACCGACAGCCGTGCGGCTGAATCCGACGAGCCCGTCAACTATGTGTTCGACGACGCCGTTGGTCGTCCTGTGCGTCTGGCGACGGCGGCTTGATTCACACGGTGGGGAGCGCATACCAGTCAACGCTCATTATCTTTTTTAGTCTCAATAATTTTATGGGCGTTTATATCTACGGGATCAAATCTCCCAAGCACGTTGCCACCGTTGAGCTTGACAATGGCAATGTATGCACGGTTGCAAAGTATGCTTATGCGTACAAGCCTATCAGTTCCTTGTTCAGCAAGGAGCCGCGCTGGCAGACTCTTGCCAAGGCTCGCCTTACTCGGATGAGTAACATCTGGAATGATTTTATCTCTGCTGGCGGCAAGTATCCGCAGGCTGGCGTGATGGTTCACGACAATGACAAGATCGAGATTGGTTCACACGTTATGGCTTGGCCCAATGGATACGTTCCGACCTCCATCGAAGATTGCACTTGCAGCAATGCATCATACATCGGAAAGATTGTGCGAGTAATTTCTTGACTTTTTATAAAAACCTGCTAGAGTATGCGCACGATGAAGATCAATAAGACCACCACCCCCGAACAGGTTTCCGAGAAGCTGGTTCAGTTCGCGCAGGACTATGTGGCGAAGAATAGCAAGCTTCAGTTTCCATACTACGCCGACTCTATGCGCGTCTACTACAAGGACGCCAGCGACTATTGCAAGATCGCCGCGTTGATCGTGGAACGGAACTTCAAGTCTGCGCTGGAGACTGCCAGTCGTATGGACACTTGCCCCCGTGACGAGATTCCGCAAGACGTTTGGGATTTCTTGACTCATCACTCCAAGGTCTAATTTTATGCCTGACTACATCAAAAACGAAAAGGGCCAGGTTGTTGGCTTTATCCAGCAGCAGGGCAATACCAAGGTCTATAGCGATGCCAAGGGCAACGTTGTAAGCCGCATCCACGACAACCGTACATACGACAACAAGGGCAATTTCAAGGGCTATGGCGATCAAGGTCAGCGACTCTACAAGAACGATTGAACTTGACTTTCTATAATCTTCTGCCAAACTAATCAGCACTATGGGATACGACACTAACTTCTGTGGTTCATTTGAACTGGATAAGCCTCTCTCGAAAGAGCACAAGGATTATCTCGCCAAGTTTTCGGAGACTCGTCGAGTCAAGCGCAAGCAGACGGTTGCCTCCAAGATGGCCGACCCTGTTCGCATTGCTGCTGGACTGCCCATCGGCAAGCAGGGTGCATATTTCGTCGGAGGACTTGGTTTCGCTGGACAGGACGACGATGCCAGCGTCATCGAATGCAACACTCCTCCGGATGGTCAGCCTGGCTTGTGGTGCCAATGGGTTCCTAACCACGACGGCACCGCTATTGTATGGGATGGCAGCGAGAAGTTCTACAACTATGTTGAGTGGATCAAGTATCTGGTCGAGAACTTCATCAAGCCGTGGGGTTATGTCTTGAACGGTGAAGTGGAATGGTCTGGTGATGATAATGATGACCGTGGTCTGATTTGCATTGACAATAACGTTGTGAAGATTAAGGTTGCTCGCATCACTTACGAGGAGGTTGAATAAAATGGACAATATCGTCAAAATCCTTATTATTGACAGTGCCAAGACTCCTATTCATACTGAAAGGTATGAGTTTGATGCGGGCGAGGGAGATAAGATCAAGACTACTATTCTTGACTCTCTCAACCGTCTTGGCAAGGCCACGCACGCACTAATCAAATACAAGGATGATTTTTGGGTTGCTGACCATACTGCACAAGGTAAGATTGCCAGCACTACATATCATCGTCATAAGATCAAGTATCATCCTTTTATGAAGGAACTGGCGTAAAATAAAAAAAGTGAAAAAAGTATCACTTTTTTCTGGACAAAGTAATATATATCGGTATAGTAGATAGTGTTCTTTAGAAATATAGTCAGATAAGCATCCCTTTGATGAACCTACGGTGCGCACTTCGCGCCGCCAGAATAATACGAGCGTATAAATAAAAAGATAAGCGGTAAAGTAATGGTGGATGAAAGCAAGCGACACAAAGATACAAATTACGCTGTAAAAATCGTAGGCTGTGGATGTTGGAAAATCAATGATGGTGGAAAACAATTTTGTGGCAGGCTAGAGTATGTGGTAACTCGTCACGCTCATAATGTGAAGCATCGGATTCAAACGCCGGGCCTGCTCCCAATATCTAAAACAAAAAGGCGATCTCTAACGGGGTCGCCTTTTTTCTTGACTTTTTATAAAACTGTGCTAGGATGATAGCACGATGAAACGCTATCAAAGTAAGAGCAATCCAAATCTGTTTTTTTGGGTGGAATGTGTGACAGACCCCCAAGAAATTTTTATGGTCGTGCAAGGCGTCAAAGGAAATAATCCTACAGAGGCTTGCGATGATTGGTTTGTCAACAAACAAGATGCTGAAGAAATTGCGTTTGAACTGGCCCAAAACTCCTGACAAGATATTTACGGGATGGAAATCTTCTAGCTTGACTTTTTATAAAAACCTGCTACTGTATCTTCACGATGAAAAACGATAGCTTCTCTATCAACGACAGCAAGCTGCCTACCATCATCCGTGGAAACGTGCGGATCGACTGGGTCAACCTCGGTGAGGGGTTTGACGGGGACTATGACCCCGACAACGCTGATGACGTGAACCTGCTGCGGTTCGACGTGTATCGCCACGACGGCGCCGACTGGGTTGAGGTTAGCGACGGCAGCTACTGCACGCAAGTGCCCGCCGACACCGACCACGTTACATTGCGCCGCATCCTGCGTAGTTTTATGGACTACATTCACGACGACATCGTCAGCGTGGGCAAGGCCAAGCGCAAATGCGAGCAACTCAGCCATACGGACCTGGACGGCAACATCCAGATCAATGCGATGACTGGTCTTTTCTCTTGACTTTCTATAATACATCACCACACTACTACAACTATGAGCAACATCAATAATTCTAACTACGCCGACAACTTTGTTGGCTTCGTCAACAACGATTATATTGGCAACGACTTTGTATCCGCCGTCCGTAGTCTGCTGCGTGGAACTGGACTGGTAGTTCGCCCGTTTGGGCGCAACAAGAACCGCAAGCAGTTCTACAAGGATGTCAAGACGAGCAGGTATTGCAAGCACAAGTATGCTTGCAATCTGCCGCTGAAGCACGCCACGCACTATGGCTTGTATATCTACAAGAGCAAGAAGTTCAATGGCGATTATGCTTCCAAGCTTGATTTTGCCAAGCAGGCCATCAACAATATCTCCGCGTAAAGAAAATTTAGAGATATCAAAAATCTTTAAGTTTTTTTCGCAAAAATATTGACTTAATAGGAAGAAAGAATATTTATGAATTGGTTCTTCTTTCTTCCTATGAAACTCCAGATTTACAACGGCAATCTGCTCAAGGTAAATCATCCTGTTCTGCCATCTCCTGCTCCAACGCAGCCATTGACTGCGCCAAAGCTGGTGACTGAGAAACGGGTGAAAAAGCCTTGACTTTTTTTATTTTTTAAGTACGATACTGGTCAATGAAAGTTGACGTGTATTTCAATCTGCACAAGAAGTGCCTGAGTGTTCGTCATAAAGGCAAAGTGATTCATCACAGCAACTATGCCACGATTCTGAATCCTGTCTTTGTTGTGAGCGAGGCTGGTCGCCAGCGGGTGCTGCGGGAGCGCCGCAAGAACGTCCACGCCTTTGTGCGGGGCGAGCTTGCGTCTCTGGAGAACAAACCGTGCGACGGTAATCTTGAACCGATCACATACAACCCGTACAAGTATTCCAGCTTTGTGCGTAAGAGCAACGAGGCTCCTGTTCACAACGCTTCTGCGGCGTACATCTGCGGACGGCAGATTCTTGCTGATCTAGCTTGACTTTCTTTAATTCTCTGCTACTCTCTTAAACACTATGGGACTCGATATGTATCTCAGCGCCGAGCGTTTCGTCTCGGGTTACGAACACGACACGGACGAGGACTTCAGCAAGATCCTCGGCCTTCTCAACCTCGAAAGGAGTGACGCCGAGCGGTCGATGACGATCAACGTCACGGTTGGCTACTGGCGCAAGGCCAACGCCATTCACAACTGGTTCGTCCAGAATGTGCAGAGTGGCGAGGACAACTGCGCCCGTTACTATGTCAGCCGCGAGAAGCTGACGGAACTGCGGGACGAGTGCCGTGCTGCCTTGAGCAAGCTTGAGGCTGGCGACGACAGCGGGGCAGAAGACATTCTGCCGCCCACCTCTGGGTTCTTCTTCGGCTCCACGGAAATCGACAGTTGGTACAAGAAGGACTTGGAGCATACCATCAATGTGCTGAACAAGGTTCTTTCGCCCAAGTTCGATAAGTTCGATTTTACTTATCGGTCAAGTTGGTAAAATGCTTGACTTTAACTAAGTATCCAGCATACTTATTTTCAAGATCACGCTCTTGTATTGGCTCTGTCTTCTAAACAGAACGCGCATAACTGGATTAATGTGGGTTCGAGTCCCGCCAAGAGCGCCACTTTTTTATTGAAAAATACTGCTTTATCCATATATTTATTGGTATATGAATAAATGGATATGCAAGCATTGTAATGAAGAGTTTCAATTCGTTGGAGAGAGCAAGTATGATCTGGCTTCCCAAAAAGCCAATCATTCTCGTTGGTGCGAAAAGAATCCAAAACGCCAATCTTATGTGGACAACATAACTGGAAAATCTGGGCCGAATCGCCATCAATTAATGCTTGAAGCGAAAAAGAAATCGGGAATATACAATCAGTTTCATAAAAATCCAAATTATGTAGTCAGTGAAGAAACAAGGCTTAAATTGAGCGAGGCTGGTTCAGGAAGGAACCATACCGAAGAAACTAAGGAGAAAATGTCTATTTCTGCCAGAAAATCAACCCACCGACGATTGATGCGACACACACAAAAATATGTTAAGCAAGACGGTGAAGTTGTGTTGATGGATTCTTCTTGGGAAATTGCACTGGCAAAAAGATTGGATGAGTTAAATATTGAATGGCAACGTCCAACTCCCTTGCCTTGGATTGATTCTACGGGAAAGCAACGAAACTACTTCTCCGATTTTTATTTGCCAGAATACGATATTTTTCTTGACCCAAAAAACAGCGCCGCATACGCTAATCAGATTGAAAAAATTGAATATGTGCTCAAGCATTATCCGAACGTATCTATCTTAAGAACTCTTGAAGAATGCCAGAACTGGAAGCCACTTTCAACTTGACTTTTCTATAAAATCTGCCATAGTCATACACGATGAAACTCAAGGACTACATCAAGAAGTTGCAGGACATCGAGAAGAATTATCCGAACGCCGAGATGGTTTATGCCATCGATGCTGAAGGAAATCGTTTTGACAAGGTTACTTATGAGCCTTGCCACGGTTATTTCAACGGCAAGAATTTCGAGAACGACGGCAATATGTTTAGAGTGAACGCAGTTTGCGTGAACTAATTTATGATCCTACCAAACGAAGATAGTATGGGAAGCACAGAAGAACTTGCCTACATTCAATATGGTGACATTCCATATGTGAATATTGATGGTGAAAATGTGCCAGTACCAGAAGTATTGACGAATGGAAAGATCATTGAGGTTATGGAAACATCCATCGGCAGCGCCGTTGCACGGTTTTTTTACAATGGCAAGATTTATGTGTCCGAGATGTTTTTGCTCGATTAGTTCTTGACTTTCTATAAAAATCTGCCATACTGATTGCACGATGAAACTCACCGCTGAAATTGTCGCCAAGCAACGCAAGGAAATCCAAAAGATGATTTTGGACAATGAAAAGCGTGTGCTCACCGAAATCAAGCAGAACTATCCTCAACTCGTCAAGGCAATGAGAAAAGAATGGGATATGAGCAATTCCGAGTTTCTTGACGCTGACTTGTATGAGGGTATCGAAAGTATTATTCCAGAAGATACTCGCTAATTTTAATGGGCTGGTAGCTTAATGGTTAAAGCAGAGCACTCATAATGCTTTGAGTAGGGGTTCGAATCCCTTCCGGCCCACCACTTTTTCCTTTACTTTTTATAAAAATCTGCTAGAGTATCTTCACGATGAAAAACATCTTCTCTGAATGTGGGTTTGCCCCTCCTCAAGTGCGGTATATCCGCAACGATCCCCGTGGGGCTGAATATGGTTATTATGAAGCCAGTAAGAACCAAGATGGCGATTATGTTGTAATGCGATACGACGCTGATGATCGTATTATGTATCGTATTCATATGTTGACTGAATATGACTTTCGTGCGTGGGTCAGCGAGACTTATTGATTTTCCTTTACTTTTTATAAAAATCTGCTAGAGTATCCTAACAATGAGAACTGGATTTGTGATTGAGTTCAACATTCGTGGCGAAGATGGTCGGAGTTTTGCCGACAATGTCATCTCTTCCAAGCAGTTTGGGCAGCAAGAGTTTAATGATCTTACAGCCAATAATTGCCCATCTGTTTCTATTGACAAGGATATTGAAGGGCACAATCATTATGGTGCGGTGAAGTATGATCGGTGCTTTGTTGTTGTTCCTTGACTATGAAAACAGATAAGTTATTGACAATTCTGGTTATTGTGGCTAATATGTTCTTTTGCGGCGTTATTGGATATGAGTTAGGCAAGAGAATGATGCGTCAAGAAGCATTATTGAATGGACACGGTGTTTATGTTTATGGCAGCGATGGTATGCCGAACTTCAAATGGAATGAATGTATTCAGTTTTGAGCTTGACTTTTCATAAAATTTAGGTAGGGTGGTAGTGTTCTTTTTTAATGGTGCTTTAGCTCAATGGTAGAGCAGCGTCCTTTTAAGTCGTTGGTTGTGGGTTCAAATCCCACAGGCACCACCAATTTCGGTCCTGTAGTTTAATGGCAGAACCCCACGCTTATAACGTGTTTAGCTCTAGATGTGAGCGCAGTCTCGGTTCGAATCCGGGCGGGACCACCAATTTTATCAACGACACTGAGTATGCACAGTGTATCATATCAATGGTGGCCAAATATGCGAAAGAGTGCGCACTCTTGCGGAAAAAAGATATGCGATTCGTTGATAATCTTTTTCTTGACTTTTCTTAATGTTAAGTCATACTTATTCTTGTTCTTTTTCAGGCCAACTTCGCATAATCTGGCATTGCAGCACTTTTGTAAAGTGCCGTCGAAAGACATTATCGGTTCAAATCCGTTAGTTGGCTCCACTTTATTTATCTCATTTGTTCGAGTGTTTGGGTAGGCTCCATTACAAGAATTTGAACAAGGGTAAAGGTCGGCACAGCAGAAGAAAAAGATACGCCGAAGGAAAAAGTTATTGACTTTTCTTAGATTATCACCATACTTATTCTTGTTCTTTTAATTATGGCCCATTCGTCTACCAGCTAGGATACTCGGTTTTCACCCGGGTGAAGTGGGGGCAGCACCCACATGGGCTACCAATTTTGTAACGCTAAAAATCCCAAGCAAGAGTGCTCCTATGTGGAAGCGGTAAAAGTCCGTCATCGGAGGTAAGTCACGAACAGAGACTTACTCGTTACAATTCATTTTCCTTGACTTTCCGATAAAAAAAGTCACTCTAGTTTTTGTTCAAGGATAGATAAGCGTTAGGTCGCCCAAGTGTTCTTGAACATTCATCAAAGTTAGTGCGGAACTCGTGACCGAAGGAGTAATTACCCAGCGGTTAGCGTGATTAGGGATCGGCTCCCTCGCTTTGATGAAACCCTTTTATGCAGAATTAGTGTTATGTGCAATAAGCACGCTTGACTAAACCAGTCAAGAAGTGGGTAGCGCGGCCTATCCATTCTGCTCCAATTTGTCCGTCCGTTTAGATATTTTGACGGTTCAACGCGGTACGGTTAGCTGCATTCCGCGATACCAAAAACCGTGAAATGTGGCGCCAATTTCCTTGACTTTTAGATAAAAAAAGTCATACTCATTTTTGTAAGTGAGATTTGTTCTTTTAACAATCTTGTCCGTCCTAGTTTGACGGTTCAACGCGGTAGGGTTAGCCGCATTCCGCGATACCAAAAACCTTGAAATGTGGCGCCAATTTCCTTGACTTTTAGATAAAAAAAGTCACTCTAGTTCATATGAAAAGAAATTACACCGAATGTGAAAACGATTGGTTGAGAGGGGTAATAAACGGAGAAATTCGCTTTAGAAAATGCCCAACGTGCGACAACGAAGGTATTGAACACCAAGCATATGATGAAAACGGAAATCCGTGTTCGTCAGATGCGGAAACCGCCGAGCGCCACACCTGCGAAAAATGTGGCGGCGTGGCGTATCTAGAATTACCCTCATCTATTTGATTTTCCTTGACTTTTAGATAAAAAAAGTCATACTTATCTTTGTTGGTTGAGATAGAATAGTCTATTAAAGATGGTTCAATGCCATTGCTTGACCAACAGTTCTTTTTTACGGTCCCCTAACTCGAAAGAGTGTAAAGCCAAAATTGCCCCTAACACGGGCTGGGGTCCTCCATTTTGGCCGATAAAAAGAGTACGAGCGCGGCGAAGAGCCAAGCGACGCCTATTCGGCCAACCAATTTTTCTGGTAGGGGTGCAAGTAAGTCGTCTACATCCCCGAGAGTATCGCATAAGGTGCTTGACAGCGATAAATAATGATGAAAGAATTCGCATCATCTCCAAGCCAGAACATTTTCGCAATGAACTCAAAGATGATGGAGAGGATGGCCCCGTGCCATAATAGCGCGTGAAAGCTCGCGCCATTGCACCATTTTCGTGAGGCCACGAAAATGGTCTTGATTTTTGCATCAAGCATACTATTTATTAGTAAACACATGAGCAAAGATATTTCAAGTCTGAAGCGTATTTATGAAAATATGATTCAAGATTCATCGCGTAATGAATCTACTCTTGCGTCGAAAGTAAAAGATGTTCTTGAATGGCTATTGGACATTGAAGAATTTGATGACGCCGAAGATGCTTGCAACGCAGAACTTTCTTACATTGGAATGGGAAGAGAATCTGTGGTTTATTCTCATAATGGAGTAATAATCAAACTCAATGGAGTTCATTCGCGATCTAGTTTTGAACCATACACAAAATTGAAATGTTTTGCCAAGACTGAATTGTATGATGCAAACTTTGGCTTGGTGATCTTACAAGAAGAGTTGACCTTGGATTCAAGTGAATTTTTTGACAATGATGTAGAAACGCAAATTGAAGATTGCTTGAAGCAATCTAAATTGCCATATGATCGCAGAGAAATTACTGACGAAAATGTTGGGTTCAACGACAAAGGCGAGTGGAAATTATTTGATATTCCCGTCAATTGAGACTTGACTTTCTTTAATTCTTAAATCAAGATACGCCCACAATGAAGATCAATGTTGCCTACAAGGCATTTCGTTCCAACGATACGTTTGAGTTTCCTTCTGATCTTATTCCTAGCGGGATGGATATGATGGATGCTCTGGAAGTTGTATTTCGTCAATGCAATCACGTTGATGGCACCGAATGGATTGCGAACAAGCGACTTCGGTCTATGAGCGTTGAAGATGAAGTGAGCATTGATGGCAATACTTTCATCTGCGCTGGTATGGGATGGGTGAAAAAGCCTTGACTTTTTTTATTTTTTAGGTAGGCTATGTATCGTGAAAACCAAATACGTCGTCATCCCCACCAACACCATTGAAGGTCTCAGGCGTGCGAATAGGTATTATGCCCGAGGCTGGAGAATCTTTTACACCGGCCTTTTCACCGTCACTCTTTCCAAAACTAGTGCTTGACTTTCTTAAAAAAACTACCATACTGTACCACGATGAAACTCAAGGAATACCTCACCATTGCTAAGAATCAAGGCGACATTGTTGCCTTTACCTACTCCTTCAACGGAGACCGCAACGAGGACGGCGACATCGAGGACTTTAGCATCGGGGCTCGTACCCTGCGGCTGGAGGATCTGAAGTTCAGCACGGAGACCGAGGGCGATGTCGTTGACGGCGCCTTTGTTTTCAACAACGGAGACGACACCATCGAGATCGAGCCTCTCTACTAAAGTTTAACACGTAGGTGCAATTTTGACAATACCTACAACTATTGGGCCAAATAAAGCACAACCCATCAACGTTTTTCCATAAAAAATCAACTATTTATTGCATATGAAGCTTACTCAAATTTTGAATGAATCTAGTTTGTCAAGACTATGGCAATACATGGAAAAACACGACTGTGGCACGATGTCTGCATTTAGGTCGGCGGCTGACTGCGGCAAGGGTGAAAAATACACCTATCGCCAAAATATGCAGCGCAATGCATCTTTGCTGTCCAAGATTCATAGTTCAGGTAGATACAGCGTAACTGCAATCAAGGGTGCATACATAGAAAACTATGGCACTCCAGAAGCAGTAGAAGTGTCTGAAAATACTTTTTTCATTGCTGACGTTGAAAACAAAGGAAACTTGCTTTCAACAATGAAGCGTTTGGGTGAAGAGTTTGAGCAAGATAGCATCTTGTTTATTCCCGTAGGTGGCGAATATGCAGAACTTCACGGCACAAATTATTGCCCTTCTGGCTATCCAGGTCACGGAAAAATCGTAAAGTTCAATAAGCGTGAGTTTGGCAGAGAAGCACAGTTTTTCAGCAAAGTACGCAATCGTCCTTTTAGTTTCTTGCCTGAGACAGTTATGACAGAAAATGTTGGCCCAAATGATTATCACGGCAAATGGGCTTGTCATACCTTGTCAAAAAAGCATTGGTCTGAATTTGAAGTTTGATCTTGACCTTTAGGTCAAGGTATGGTTTATTAGAATCATGCCTCGTAAAGCACAACCACGCAAGAAACTACCGTCTGGAGTTGAAACCAGCGCCAATGGAAACTACTACTATTGGCGTTGTAACCTTACTGGCAATGAGACATTTGCAGACAAAGCCAGATTTGCTGACGTAGTAAAGAAATATGGCAGCGAAGAAAAGCTTGTGGCAGAATATGTTACGCAGCAAGCCAAGAAGTATCTACAGAACGGCTTCACACCAGAAGACGTAAAGGCGTTAGTAGAAGCCAACGGAGGCGATTTGCCGCGCCTTGGCAGCAAAGCCAAGGCAAGCCATACCATCAAGAAGAAACGCGGGCGTAAGCCCAAGCAAAGGCTACAGGCGATCACGCCAGCGTCAGGGTCAGCAGCAGCCGAAGAGGCCAACCTTGACCCTTCGCGGGTGATTTACCCTTGGTCTGGCAACCCCGATTATTTCGGTGGCGGCGTGAGTGCTTTCAATATCGCAGAAGTATCCAGAGATACCTGCATCTATCCAAATCGTTATCTTTCAGACCTTTGCAAAGGCTGTTCGATCTATGCTGAGTGCAATTTTACCAACAAGTATTCTGAAAAGGACTGGAAGGGATCAAAAAATCGTAACGAGGTGATTATCAAGAAGTTGGACAGCTTTGGCTGATTTTCCTTGAATTTTTTTAAATCGTGTGCCATAGTATGCTCACGATGAACGCCACCAAGAAAGACACCCTCGCCTTCGTCAAGACCAAGCTCGGCACCGACCCCGTCTGGGCGGTCAAGGCTCTGGTTCGGATTTATCAAGAGAACCAGACGGCTGACGAGCAGGTCAGCCAGAGCACCACGCACGACAACGGCATCGGCTTCAGCGGGTGCGACGCCGAGTTCCTGTCCTCGCTGGCGCAGGCTCAACTCAAGTACGGTCGCCTGAGTGACAAGCAGTTGGGCTTTGTGCTCAAGAAGATGCCCAAGTATGCGGGTCAGGTCATCAAGATGAGTGATGCCGCCAAGCTGGACGCCATCGTCACCGCCACCAAGGCGGTGGCGGTTTGAGCTTGACTTTCTATAAAAATTCAACCATAGTACTACCACGATGAACAACACCACCACCAACTATCCTTATCTCGCTGGCTATCTCGCTTCTGAGCTTCGCAACCTTGGCGATGACCACACGTTCCTGTCGTTCAAGAAGAACGACTATGAGGGTCGGGCCAAGTACATTGCGGAGATCATCCGCAAGGCCAACGAGGCGGCGGTTGAGTTTGCCGCCAGGGGGTCTGCCCGATAAGTCTGGGCTTGACTTTTTATTTTCTTCAACCAACATACACAACCTATGACCAATACCGACACAAGCACCGTGATCAAGGCCAAGCGCATCAAGTATGGTTTTGATCTGACGTTCCCCGACACGTTCACCTTGCGTGACCTGCGAAAGGCTACGCATTACAAGGTCAAGCCGATCACCATCTACAGCCGCATCCGCAAGGCGATTGAGGCGGGCGAGGTGACCGAGGCTGGTCTGCGTGATCCTGCCAAGGCGCGGCGCGGACGCAAGGAAGTGGTCTACAGCAAGGTCAAGGTGCCCGAGGCTCCGGTCGCCACGCTGGAGGTGGCGGTGCCGTCCGGAGTAAATTGGTAAGCGTGAAGAAGCTGAACGCCAGTATCCGCTGGTATTACGAGGATGTCCTTGACCTGCTGCTGAAGGGGCAGCAGGTCAAGGGGTGGAAGCCCATAACCTGCAAAAGTCGCAAGGTGAACGGGTTCTACAACACCAAGCTCGGCGTTGTCATCAAGCGACCTGTTTTTATTCTTGAGCATCGCACGCCAATGCAGTTTCGTGTTCCTACATATTTTCTTCAAGAAAGTTATGTTCTTCAGCCACTTGCAGAACGAAAAAATTTAAGGCTTGCTTTACAGATTCTACGTGGCAAACTAAACAAGTATCTGAAATACGGTATATTTCCTGACCTGCATACTGGAAACATTGGCTGGTATCAAGGAAAGCCGCTTATGTTCGACTGGTAAAATAACT